>ENA-UOIY01002625-UOIY01002625.1-human-gut-metagenome-genome-assembly--contig:-P114-NODE-2625-length-13008-cov-11.317610_pt1 | contig 13008 bp, 10 predicted proteins | sample MGYA00242335_ERZ723882 | MGnify/ENA metagenome assembly ERZ723882
TGGCGGAGAAGGAGGGATTCGAACCCTCGATACCCTTTTGGGGTATACACGATTTCCAATCGTGCGCGCTCGACCAGGCTACGCGACTTCTCCACGTTCTGTTCGGGTTGCTTTCATTTCAAATTGTCAGCTTGCATATTATAATCAAGATTTGTCATAAAGTCAAGTCCCATTTTGAAAGAAACGCATTTTTTGCGCGGATTTGTTTCAGCCCAGCAGACAGGCGAGCAGATTTCGCACGCTTTGGGCGTGGCAGTGGTCCTGCTGCGCCATGGCGGTCAGCGTTTCTCGGAGCGGGGACGGCGCGGTGTCTGCCGCCGCGTCGAGCCGCTGCGCCAGCGCGAGCTCCTGCGTATAGACGCAGCGGAGATCCTGCACCGCCGTACCCAGACGCGGGCAGGCGGCGGACGGGGCGCAGCGCTCACCTGTGCGCAGGAAATACTCCACCTGCAGCTCTTTTTGGTGTGCCCGTTCCTGCGCCGCGATGCCGAGCAGCTGCTGCCGCCCGGTGCGGATGCGCTGTGCAAGCGCTGTGTAAAACGCGGCCCCGGCCGCCTTGGCGCGGATGCACTCGGCGAGCAGATCGGTCAGCGTGTCGGCCTCCGGCGGTGCGGCCGCGGGCGCGCCCGCGCCGCCCGCCACACGCTGCCAGACGCGCTGAAATGTGCGGTTGTCAAGAAAAACGGAATCCTGCATCATCCATACCCCCACACCATGCTATGGCCCGGCTTGCAAAAACGTGCAAAGTGTGCCATAATCACGGCAGAGACTTTTCCATCGGAGGCGACCATCATGGCTCGTTTTTTCATAGCAGGCACTAACTTCCCGAACGGCCGGGCGATCATCCGCGGCCGCGACGCCGACCATATCCGCGTGCTGCGTCTGCGCGCGGGGGACGACATTGTCATCTGCGACGGGGCGGGGCGCGACTATAAGTGCCGCCTGGTGCAGACGCTGGAGCACGAGGCCGAGGCCGAGGTCATCGAGGTCGTGCCGTGCAAGGCAGAGCCCACCGTGCGCACGACGGTGTTTGCCGGCCTGCCGAAGGGGGAGCGCAGCGACTTTCTCGTGCAAAAGTGCACGGAGGCAGGTGCCGCCGAGATCGTGTTTTTCTCCTGCACGCGCTGCGTGGCCAAGGCAGTCAATATGGAAAAGAAGCTCGAGCGCTGGCAGCGCATCGCCGAGGAGGCGGCCAAGCAGTCCGGCCGCGGCATCATCCCGCAGGTGCGCTATGAGGCAGACTTCGTCGCCGTGCTCAACGGCGCGCTGCACACGGATCTGCCGCTGTTCATGTACGAGACCGGCGAGCGCGAGACGATCCGCGACGCGATCGAGCGCACTGCAGCCCCAATCGCATCGGCGGCCATCATCACGGGGCCGGAGGGCGGCTTTGCCGAGTTCGAGGCCGACATGGCCCGCAAGCTCGGCATGCACATCTGCTCCATGGGCGAGCGGATCCTGCGGTGCGAGACGGCACCGGTCGTCGCGCTCACGGCGCTGATGTACGGCACCGGCAATTTGTGAACTTTTTTTGAAGCAGGGGGTTGACAAGCCCTATCTGCGTATGCAATAATACTCCACGCAATCAAATAAATATCCGTCGAAGCCTCAAGGATCGGCCCAGCCGAGACTGGAGGCGGAGGAACTCTGGAGAATCCCGCATGAAAGCGGGTGCCGAAGGTGCAAGGCGAAAGCCGAATCTCTCAGGCAAAAGGACAGAGCGAGTGCCCGACATGTGCGGGCGTTCAGGCGCTGTTTGTTCTCTGGAGCTGCTGGTCAAAACGACCGGCAGCTTTTTGCTTTGCAAAAATTCAATGCAGAGGGAGAAACAACATGGATACCTTACTCAAAATCGTGCAGACCATCAACATGTACCTGTCAGACTATGTGCTGATCATCCTGCTCCTCGGCGCGGGTCTGTATTTCACCATCCGCACGAAGTTCGTGCAGGTGCGCTGCTTCGGCGAGGGCTGGCGGCGCTTCTTCGGTGAGTTCAGCCTCAACGGCGAGAAGCACAAATCCGGCATGAGTTCGTTCCAGGCGCTGGCGACGGCCGTCGCGGCGCAGGTCGGCACCGGCAACATCGTCGGCGCCTGCGGCGCGATCCTCATCGGCGGCCCCGGCGCAATCTTCTGGATGTGGATCATCGCGTTCTTCGGCATGGCGACGATCTATGCCGAGGCGGTGCTCGCGCAGGAGACACGCGTGGTCGAGCCCGACGGCACGGTTCTCGGCGGTCCGGTGTATTACATCAAGCGCGCGTTCCCGAAAGGCTTCGGCAAGTTCCTGGCCGGCTTCTTCGCGGTCGCGATCATTCTGGCGCTCGGCTTCATGGGCTCCATGGTGCAGTCTAACTCCATCGGTGAGGCGTGCCAGAACGCGTTCCACATCCCGAGCTGGGTCATGGGCCTGATCGTTTCCGCCATCGCGGCGTTCATCTTCATCGGCGGCGTGCAGCGCATCGCCTCCGTCACGGAAAAGATCGTGCCGATCATGGCCTGCCTGTATCTGCTCGGCGGCCTGATCGTGCTCATCGCCCGCATCCGCTACGTGCCGGAGACCTTCGGCATGATCTTCAAGTACGCATTCGCGCCGCAGTCCATCATCGGCGGCGGCATCGGCTACGCGCTCAAGACGGCCATCAGCCAGGGCGCCAAGCGCGGCCTGTTCTCGAACGAGGCCGGCATGGGCTCCACGCCGCATGCGCACGCGCTGGCCAATGTCAAGTGCCCGCACGAGCAGGGCACGGTCGCGATGATCGGCGTGTTTATCGACACGTTCGTCGTCCTGACCATGACGGCGCTGGTCGTCATCTGCACGCTCTACGCCGGCAACGGCCCGCTGGCCCACGGCGCGGTCGACGGCATCTCCAAGACGAACATGGCGCAGCTCGCGTTCTCGAGCGTGTTCGGCGAGACGCTCGGCAATGCGTTCGTGGCCATCTGTCTGCTGTTTTTCGCGTTCTCGACGATCGTCGGCTGGAACCTCTTCGGCCGCATCAATGTTAACTATCTCTTCGGCAAGAAGGCGAACCTTGCTTATTCCATCATCGCCATCATCTTCATCTTCCTCGGCTCCTGCCTGTCCAACGATCTTGTCTGGGAGCTGACGGACATGTTCAACCAGCTCATGGTGCTGCCGAACATGATCGCGCTCGTTGCGCTCTCCGGCATCGTAGCCGTGGCCGCGCGCAAGCACAATGACGAGCACGAGCTGCGCAAGTAATTTCGCATACAGCAAACTGCCCTGCACCGATCGGTGCAGGGCGGTTTTTGCGTTTTGCTCATTTGCAGCGGCGCAGCACCTCGAGCGTGTAGCGCCAGACGCGCTGTACGGAGGCGATGTGCATCCGCTCGCGGCAGGTGTGGATCTCCGTCAGGTCGGGGCCGAAGGACACACAGTCGAGCCCCGGCAGCTTTCCGGCGAACAGCCCGCACTCGACGCCCGCGTGGATGGCTTCCACTTTCGGGTCGCGGCCGTACTGTTCGCGAAAGACGGCGACCATGCGCTCGCGCAGGGGCGAGTCCTTGCGGTATTCCCATGCGGGGTAGTCGCCCGAGACGGTCACCGTGCCGCCGAGCTGCGCCATCAGGCAGCGCAGGCGCGCGACGAGCATCTCCTTTTGCGTGGCCACGCTGCTGCGCACGCAGAACGACGCCTGCACGGTGTCCGCATCCGTCGTCAGGATGCCGAGATTCAGCGACGTTTGTACAAGGCCCGGAATGTCCCGGCTCATGGCCTGGATGCCGTTCGGCAGGCAGCAGAGCATGCACACCGCGCGCTGCGTGGATGCCTCGTCCATCGGCAGCTGCTGCGGCCGGGCTGCGTCAGAGCGCGCAAACACATCCGGGTCGGCGGCCGCGTATTCGTGCCGGAGCGCAGCGTCCATATCCGAGATGACCGCCTGCGCGGCGGCAGCATCGGCTACCGCGATAACGGCCCGGCTCTCGCGCGGGATGGCGTTGTCCTTCAGACCGCCGGCGACGGAGACGAGCCGCAGCGGCGTGCGCTCGCTGACGGCGTACAGTACGCGGCCCATGAGAAGGTTTGCGTTGCCGCGGCCCTTGTCGATCTCCGTGCCCGAGTGGCCACCGAGCAGGCCGCCGACCGTGACGGTCAGCGCCGTGCCGGAAAACGGCGCGCGTGTGACCGGCAGCGTGCACACGGACACGTTGCCGCCGGCGCAGCTGACGGTGAGCACACCCTCGTCCTCGGAGTCGAGGTTGAGCATCGTGCGGCCTTTCAGCACGGAGGCATCCAGCACGGCCGCGCCGAGCATGCCGGTCTCCTCATCGACGGTGATGACGATCTCAAGCGGGGGATGGGGGATGTCGTCCGCATCCAGAATTGCCAGCGCCATGGCCACGGCGATGCCGTCGTCCCCGCCGAGCGTTGTGCCGCGCGCGCCGATCGTGTCGCCGTCCACGAAGAGGTCGAGCCCCTCGCGGGTCATGTCCTTCGTGCAGTCCGGCGCGGTCTCGCAGACCATGTCCATATGTCCCTGCAGGATGACCGGGGCGGCGGTTTCATATCCCGGCGTGCCGGGAGAGAAAATGACGACGTTGTTGTGCGCGTCCTGAATGCAGCGCAGATGATGCGCAGCCGCGAAGCGGACGAGAAAGTCGCTGATTGCTTTCGTGTTGCCCGAGCCGTGCGGGATGGCGCACAGCTGCTCAAAATAGGAAAACACGGCTTGCGGCTCCAGATGATCGAGAATGGGCATGATAAATCTCCTTTGCTAGTGAAATGAACCCGGCGGACACACGAGCGTGCCCGCCGGGGGATGGTTAGACTTCGACCGGGATCTGTACCCGGGACAGGGAGGCACGGATGTTGCCGGTGAACAGCAGGCTCAGGCGGCGGATCTGCGCCTCGAGATCCTCTTTCATGCCGTTTTCGAGCCATTCATAGAAAATGTCCGTGATGCCGAAACGGTAGAGGTCGCACACGAGCTTTTTGTCCGCCTCGCTCACGCGCAGACCGCGGGCCTGCGCCTCAACATAGCTGCGCATCATTTCCCCGGAAATGCGGTCCACGTGCTTTTCCAGCTCCAGCCGGTGCGAGGATGTGTAGATGTGGTACACGGCGCGCTTGTGCTCGCGCGCGAAGCGGGAGGCGGTGATCATGCACTCCTCCCAGCTGCCGGTCGCCTCAAATTCGTCGAGCGCGCGCTCGGTCTCGCGGCGCAGGATGGTATCGAGCAGCTCGTACAGGTCGGAGTAATGATAATAAAACGTCCGGCGTGTGATCTGGCACTCGTCCACGAGCTGCGTCACGGTGATCTTGTCGAACGGCTGCTCGGACAGCAGCTTCAGGAATGTGTCCTGGATGGCGGCTTCGGTCAAATGTGCCAAGCGGGATCCCACCTTTCTGGTCGTGCGGCGCGGTCATTGCGCGGCTGGTTGTGTGTCCTGTGCGGGGCGATATTCAATGTGCGCATAGCTGTGGCGCCGGGCGGCGGTATCGCACATGAATGTGTAGACTTTCTGGTGCAGGGCCCGGCGGGCGCTGCGCGGCGGCAGGGCAGAGTCGGGATAGAACGGATCGCTGACGACAACGGTGATGCACGGCGGCAAAAACCGCAGCAGCTTCCGCTGCCGGTAGACGACCACCACGCCGACGGCGGGCACCTGTTCGCGCACCGGGTAGGCAAACGCCGTGTCCGGGAACGGGCGGATACCATTATAATATGGCCAGATATGCGCCTCCGGGTAGATCATAATGGCCTGACGGCGCTCCAGCCGCCGGTGCAGCGCGGCGAGAAACTGCCGCGTGCCGTCGATTGTGTCGGCCAGCGGAACGGCGCCGAGCATCTGCACGATGTTGCGCAGGCCCGGAATGGAGACCGTATCCGCTGCGGTGACGATGTTTGCCCGGCGCGGAAATGCCAGCAGCGTCGGGATGAACGCGTCTGCCAGTGTGTTCGTGTGGTTGCCGTAGAGAAAGCAGCCGCCGGGCAGGCCGCGCAGCGCCTTGCGGTTTTCGATCCGCAGGCCGAAAACGAACTTGCAGTACAAAAACAGGAACGGCGTCATGATCAGCCGGTAGACGACGAACGCGAATGCCTGCCAGATCGGGCTGGGGTGCTCATAGGGAAAGTCGGCGCCGATCGGCTTCGGCCGGATGTGTCCGTTCGTTGGCGCAAAGTCATCGTGCAGCGGGTCGTGATAATAAACGGTCTTGCGGCTCATGTCGGTTCGCCGCACAGGGCGACGGCGTCAAAGAGCATCCGCTCCATCTGCCGCATACAGCTCTGCTGTTCAAACTGCGTGCCGCTCTCAAGATATTTCCGGCTGTAGTCCGCACGCTCGGCCGGATGCTCGACCCAGTAGTCGATCTTGGCAGCCATGTCTTCTGGGTCTTTATTTTTAAATAAGGACTTCTCATCAAGCGCAAACGCCTTGGCTGCGCTCTTTGGAGAGTCCGCAATGACCGGCACCAGCCCGCAGGCGATGGCCTCCAGGCAGGCGATGGACTCGATCTCCACCTCGGCGGGGTGGCAGTAGAGGTCGGCGCAGCGCAGCAGATTCAGCAGATCCTGCCGCGAGAAAAACGCAATCTCCATGTCGACGCCGTATTTTTCGGCCAGATGATGATAATGGTCCTCACGGGGGCCTTCGCCGGCGAGGATGAGGTGAATCTGCTCGCGGTGGACCGAGCGGGCGATGGCTTCTATGAGGATCTCCTGATTCTTTTCGCTCGACAGGCGGCCGGTCGAGACGATGAGGAACTTGTCCTCGAGCCCCTCCGGGCGCTTGGCCGGGCCGGGCGTGAACATGCTGTTGACGCCGTTGGAGATCACGCGGCCGTTCGTCGGGCCGACGACGGCCTCAAACGTGTCGCGGATAAACTGCGTCGGGTAATGGATGATGTCCGAATACTGATAGACCATCTGATAGCAGGCACGGTAAACGCCGCGGTTGATCGCGTCAAGATCCTTACACAGGAAGTGCGCCGTCACGTTTTCGGCCTGGCAGTGGAAGCTGGAGGTGATGGGCTTGTTGTACGCCTTGGCGATCTTCACCGCCGTGTGCGACAGCTGCAGCACGAACGTCGTGTGCACGACGTCGCAGTCGCGGATCGCATCCTCGAGCAGGGAGCGGTCCACGCGCGGCAGCGTCACGCCATTGCGCTCCACGATGGGGTTGAGCAGGTAGAGGTTCAGCTCCGGCACGACGTAAAAGCACTCGTTGCCAGCCTTGTCCTGATCGGCGCAGACCACGCGCACGGTGTGCCCCTGTGCGCGCAGGAAGCGGATGAGATTCATGCAGGCGATGGTGGTGCCGTTGTTTTCTTCGCCCAAAATGTCACAGACAATCGTGATCGTCATGTTGTCGTATCATTCCTCGTTTTCAGAATTGGCAGGGGAAACCCACCGTGTGATGCGACGTTCGTCATTGTAACCGGAAAAAATGAGAGCCGCATGAAAAAAGATTCTTTCAAGAATTCAAACAAATCTCACAATATCATATCATACTTTCCCACGTGAGAAAACCTCTCATTTTTCTGTAAATGTGACCGTTTTTCCGCGATGATCGCAAAATGGCCGCGCGGCCTCTTGAATTACGTTTTTGAATCGTGTATATTATTTGTACCCATGTGTTCATATTTTTTGTTTTAGGAGAGCAAATTATGACAGACTATCAGAAGATGTATCAGGAAAAGCTGACGACGCCGGATAAGATCGCCCGGCAGGTGCAGTCCGGATGGCTGCTCGGCATGGATACGGCGACCTCGCAGACGCCGGCCATCATGACTGCAATCGCAGAGCACATCCGCAACAGCGACATTACGGGCGTGAAGGTGCAGGCCCTGCTCGATGCGTATCCGTTCGAGTTTTATACCGACCCCACGCTGGCCGGTAAGATGACCGGCTACAGCTGGTTTTCCAGCAGCGCGGCACGCAAGGCGGTCAATGCCGGCTATGCCGACATCATCCCGGCGTATTACCGTGACTTCCCGACCCGCATCCGCACGGAGTACGACTATGATGCCGTATGCGTCGAGGTCGCACCGATGGATCGCCACGGCTACTTCAGTCTGGCGCTCAACGGCTCGTATATTGACGCCATGCTCGACAAGACCAAGCGGATCTTCCTTGAGGTCAATGACCGCCAGCCCCGCGGCCTGTGCGGCTCGCTGATCCACATTTCGCAGGTCGACGCCATCGTGGAGTACAACCACGATCTGCCGGTCCTGCCGCCGGTGCAGCTCGACGAGGTGAGCAAGACGATCGGCGGGCTCATCGCCGAGCGCATTCCGGACGGCGCGTGCCTGCAGCTCGGCATCGGCGCGATTCCGGACGCGACCGGCATGGCGCTCAAGAGCAAGCACGACCTCGGCATCCACACCGAGATGTTCACCGACTCCATGGTCGAACTCATCGAGTGCGGCGCGGTCAACAACAGCAAAAAGCAGATCCACCGCGGCAAGACCGTCACGACGTTTGCCTTCGGTTCACAGCGCATTTATGACTATATCGACGATAACCCGGCCGTGGAGATCCTGCCGGTCGAATACGTCAACGACCCGGACGTCATCTGCCAGAACGACAACATGATCTCCATCAACGCGGCGGTCGAGGTCGACCTCTTCGGCCAGGTCTGCGCCGAGTCGGTCGGCACGAAGCACATGTCCGGCTCCGGCGGCCAGATCGACTATGTCCGCGGCGCCTGCCAGTCCCGCGGCGGTAAGAGCTTCATCGCCTTTACGTCCACGGCCAAGGGCGGCACGATCAGCAAGATCAAGTCCATCCTCACGCCGGGCGCCGTCGTCACGACGAGCAAGAACGATGTGGATTACATCGTCACCGAGTACGGTGTGGCGCATCTGCGCGGCCGCAGCCTCGGCGAGCGTGCCCGCCAGCTGATCGCCATCGCGCACCCCGACTTCCGCGACGAGCTGACCTTCGAGGCCAAAAAGCGCGGTATTATGATCTGATTCCGCAGTACAAAGCCTGCTGTCCGTATCCCACGGACGGCAGGCTTTTTTTATCTCGTGCGTTCTGTATCCGGACGCACACAATGGTGACGCGTGTTTCATCAAGGGTTGGGAAATGCGCAAAAGTGTTACATTTGTACCGCTGTGGGGATTGTTCTTTCCTCGCAGCGGCACTATAGTGTAACCACAAAAAAGGGGACAGATGTCGATGCTGCCCCAAATCTATTGGAGGGATTTTTCATGAAGAAAACGTGGAGCAGAGTGCTCGCCACCGTTCTGGTTCTGGCCATGGTGCTCTGCATGCCCGGTTTCGCAGCGAGCGCTGCTGATACGGTGGATTATGACGCCGATCACGCGACCTCCGCTGAGGAACTGACGGACGCGGATCTGCCGGAGCTGCTGTCCTCGGACGGCAACCACTATCCGATCGTGCTGGTGCACGGCCTGTTCGGTTGGGGCGGCACGGAAGTGCTCGGCCTGAACTACTGGGGCGGCCTCAGCAGCCTGCGCGACATTCTCAACAATGCCGGCTATGAGGTCTACACCCCGTCCATCGGCCCTGTCGCCAGCAACTGGGACCGCGCCTGTGAGCTGTACGCCTACCTCGTCGGCGGCACGGTCGACTACGGCGCATACCACGCTGCTACCAATGGCCATGCCCGCTACGGCCGCACGTTCCCGGGCGTCCTGCCGGAGCTGAACAACCCCGACAGTGAGCTGAAAGTGCATCTGGTCGGCCACAGCATGGGCGGCGAGACGATCCGCATGCTCGCACAGCTGCTTGAAAACGGCGACGCCGACGAGCGCAACGCCAGCCGCGGCGGCGACATCAGCCCGCTGTTCACCGGCGAGAGCCGCCACTGGATCGAGAGCATCACGACGCTCTGCACGCCGCACGACGGCAGCCAGTATGACACGAAGGTCTATCAGAACATCGGCGATCTGGCGCAGTATGCCATGGGCATCATCGGCGCGGTTGCCGGCACCAATGTCAATGAGAACAACCTCGGTCTGGACTTCAAGCTCGATCAGTGGGGTCTGGTGCGCCAGCCCAACGAGTCTTATTCCAGCTACTTCAATCGCGTGATCAACAGCAAGATCTGGACCCAGCATACCAACGACCTGAGCGTCTATGACCTCGATGTTGACGGTGCGGCCGTGCTCAACGGCTATGCCAAGGCCCAGGATGACATCTATTACTTCTCCGTCGCCTGCTCGAACACCCATCGTGATCCGCTGACCGGCCATTATCTGCCGAACGCCAGCATGAACCCGATGATGCTCAAGAGCAGCACCTACATGGGCAGCCACGTCAACTACGCGGTCGGCCATGTGAACATCACGCCGGAGTGGTGGGAGAATGACGGCATTGTCTCCGTCCGCTCCGCCATCCGTCCGCACGAGAACTCCACGGATAAGTACAATGAAAACTACGGCGTCGGCGCCGATGGCAAGATGACCTTCAAGGCCGGCACCAAGATGGGCGTCTGGAACTACATCGAGAAGATCGACGGCACGGACCACATCAATATGGTCGGCCAGATGCAGAAATCTACCCACGCTATGCTGCAGGCCAAGTTCTTCGAGCTGGCCAAGATGCTCAACAGCATCCCGGTGAGCAGCTCGTCCGATGCGCACATCTGCCCGGGCGCCCGCTTCACCGACATGCCGGCTTACACTGAGTGGTCGCACGAAGGTCTTGACTACTGCATCCAGAACGGCATCATGAGCGGCACGAGCGCTACCACCATCGCCCCGAACGGCGTGACCACGCGCGCACAGCTCGTCGAGATGCTCTACTGCCAGGCCGATTCCCCGAAGGCCACGAAGACCAGCCCCTTCACCGATCTGACTGACAGCTGGTATGTCGATGCGGTCAACTGGGCGGCTGAGAAGGGCGTCGTGAGCGGCACGAGTGCCACCACGTTCTCCCCGAATGACGTCATCACGCGTCAGGACATGGCGACCATCCTTTATAACTACGCTAAGAATGTCCTGAATCTGGATGTGTTCGATACCGCCGACCTGACCGGCTATCCGGACTACAGCTCCGTTTCCGATTATGCCCGCACGCCGCTGTCCTGGGCGGTCGCACAGGGCCTGATCTATGGCGCAGACAATGGTCAGGGCGTTGTCACCCTCCAGCCGAAGGGCGACGCGACCCGCGCACAGACCGCTGCGGTCATCATGCGTTTCTGCCAGAACGTCCTCTGAGACTTCATTTCAACAACACAAGCCCGATGGGATCTTCCCATCGGGCCTGTCCTATTTTGTCTTGTCTGGGTCCGGGCTCAGCGCACCTTTTCCCAGCCTTCGAGCGGCGTGCGCTGGATGGCGCCGAACACCTTGCTGCGCAGGTCGGGATAGGTCTGGCTCATGGTGCGGATGAACTGCTTGATCTCATAGCGCTTGCTGCCGCGGTCCTCGGGGCAGGGGTTTTCGACGATCGGCAGCTCCAGCGCCTTCGCCAGATTGGCGATGCGCCCCTCGCCGGCGTAGAGCATCGGGCGGATCTGATCCACGCCCGTGCGCGTCATGTGCGTCACCGGCTGAAAGCAGCTGATGCGCCCCTCGTACACGAGCGAGAGCAGAAACGTCTCGACCGCGTCGTCAAAGTGGTGGCCGAGCGCGAGCTTTGTGATGCCACGCGCGCTGAGCGCGGTGCACAGCGCGCCGCGGCGCATCTTGGCGCACAGGGAGCAGGGATTGTCCTCTTTGCGCACGTCGAACACGACCTCTTTGATGTCCGTTTTCAGGCGGGTGTATGGCACGCCGAGCGACGCGCACAGCTCCGCCACCGGCGTGAAGTCCATGCCGTCAAACCCGAGCTCGACCGTGATGGCCTCGAGCGCAAACGGCTTCGGATAGTACCGGCGCAGCTCGTTGAGCGCCATGAGCAGCACGAGCGAATCCTTGCCGCCCGAGACGCCGACGGCGACGGTGTCGCCCGGTGCGATCATGTCATAATCCTCCACGCACCGGCGCACCAGACCGGTGAGCGCGTTCAGGTCATTCATAGCGGGGCCTCCAAAATGAAAATAGAAACTGCGAATTCGAGCGTAAAACGGAGCAAAACGGAGATTTTGAGAGCAAAGTCATATCTAAATCAAAATTTCATTGACAGGTATCGCCGATTGTGGTATAAAAGATAAGCGCGAATGCGAGACCTATTCTACGTTCGCGCCTGAAAAATGTCAAAATGTTTTTCAACACATTCAAATTGGAGGCACGAATATGTCCACTACTTTGCTGAACAAGGACACCGTCACCCGCAAGTGGTACGTTCTGGATGCAGCTGGCAAGCCGATGGGCAAGACCGCAGCGCTCGCTGCTGATCTGCTGCGCGGCAAGCTCAAGACCGACTACACTCCGCACGTTGACTGCGGTGACTTTGTCATCATCATCAACGCCGAGCAGGCCGTGCTCACCGGCAAGAAGCTCGAGCAGAAGTACTACCGCACGCACTCCGGTTATCCCGGCGGCCTGCACGAGACGCAGTACAAGAAGCTCATGAAGGACAAGCCCGAGCTGGCTATGCGTCTGGCTGTGCGCGGCATGCTGCAGAAGAACACCATCGCCCAGTGGCAGCTCAAGCGCCTGAAGATCTATCGCGGCGCCGAGCATCCCCATGCGGCACAGAAGCCCGAAGTCTGGGATCGCTGAGAAGGAGGAAATAGAACATGGCAACTTATACGAGCAAGAAAGCCTATATGTACGGCACCGGCCGCAGAAAGTCCTCCGTCGCGCGTGTGCACCTGTTCCCGAACGGCACCGGCAGCATCACCGTCAACGGCCGTCCCCTGGATGACTACTTCGGTCTCGAGACCCTGAAGCTCATCGTTCGTCAGCCCTTCGCGGCCACCGATACCATGGGCAAGTTCGACGTCGAAGCCACCGTGACCGGCGGCGGCGTGACCGGCCAGGCCGGCGCGATCCGTCACGGCATCGCCCGTGCGCTGCTCCAGGTCGAGGACAGCTACCGTGCGCCCCTGAAGGCTGCCGGCCTGCTGACCCGTGACCCGAGAATGAAAGAGCGTAAGAAGTACGGTCTCAAAGCAGCTCGTCGCG
>ENA-UOIY01002627-UOIY01002627.1-human-gut-metagenome-genome-assembly--contig:-P114-NODE-2627-length-13002-cov-4.171932_pt1 | contig 13002 bp, 8 predicted proteins | sample MGYA00242335_ERZ723882 | MGnify/ENA metagenome assembly ERZ723882
CAAAAGCTTGGATACCCAAAGGCACTTACACAGATATTTTCACTCTTCAAAAATACCACGGCCCTATGGATATAACGCTTAACCGTGAGCTTTACGATATTCCCGTTCTTGCGAAAGAGGGCGCAATTATTCCGTTATCTAACGATGACGGCAACTCCTCGGCAAACCCTAAAGCACTTGAATTTTGGATATTTAACGGCAACAACAGTTTCACCCTTTACGAAGATAACGGCAGAGTGAATTTTGAAGAGCATAATGCAAAAACTAAAATTCTAAACACGTTTGACGAAAAATCCCGCAAGATTAAATTAACGATTAAAGCGCCTTTCGGCGATTGCGAGGTTATACCGAGCGGCAGGAAATATAAAATCACGTTTAAGGAAATCGAAAGCGCAGATATTAAACTTAATAAGGAATTTACAATTTCAAATTCAGACAGCGCTTTGAGCATTGAGGTAGATTTTTCAAGCGATGATATAGAAATTGAACTTACAAATATAAAACTTATAAAAATGCCTGACTATAAGGAAAGAGTTATCAATTCAATGTCACGCTGGCAGGAGCAAACGGTTAAAAAAACAGCATATTATAAACCGTTTAAAAATGCGCAAACAAGAGAAGAATTGCTAAAGGCGTTAAAGATTTCAAAACCGCCTAAAGAAATTAAAAATCTTTTATATGAACAGCTTATAACAGACTAATAAGGGAAATATTATGGAAAATATAAACACATATTCAAAAAAAGAAAGAAATATGTTTTTGACCGGAATGTTCGGTCAAAATATGATTTATAATGTAGTTGCCGTCGGGCTTTATTATTACTTTCAAAATGTAATTTGCCTGCCGGCTATTGCGCTTGGCTGGATATTTGCAATAGCGAGAATTTGGGACGCAATCAATGACCCGATGATGGGCTCGATAGTTGACAAAACAAGAACTAAATGGGGTAAATGCAGACCTTATCTCATTTTTTCACCTATTGTTATATGCGTTATTACGATAGCGGCATTCTTCAACGGCAACTATGCAAACGCAAAGGCAAACGGCAACAAAACGGCTATGATATTTATTGTTGCTTGGGCGGCAATATCCTATGTGCTGTGGGGAATGAGCTATACGGTTGGCGATATTCCTCTATGGGGCATTATTTCACGAATAACGGAAAGCGAAAAGGACAGAAGTTCGCTTATTTCTCTTTCTAGAATTATTGCGTCAATCGGTGCCGGCTTGGTTGTGATTTCAATTGTTGCAGTGTCGCAATCGCTAAACTCCGCTTTTGGCTTAGACACAAATGCGCAAAAGGGATTTATCGTTGCGGCAATTATAATCACAATTATAGGTTCGGCGCTGTTTGAATGTGCAGGTATAGGAACAAAGGAAAGAGTACCTAACGGCAGTGAAACAAAAACTATGAAAGAAAGCTTTGCTCTTATGTGGAAATGCAAGCCTTTCAGACGTATTCTTATAAGCGGACTTCTGCGTGCACCGTTGCAGCTTATGATGAATATTGCAATGACGCTTTTGACATACTACTATTGCAAGGGCAACCTCACCTATGCGTTTACAAAGCTTGATATATTCATAATCGTGCTTATTTTAGCCGGCGGACTTTTTATAGGTCAATTTGTTTCAATGGCAATCTCCCTGCTCTTATGAGAAAATATGAAACAAAAAAAGTATACAATCTTTTCAGCGGACTGAGCGCTGTTGCATTTGTACTTTTGTTTGTCGTATACTTAATAGCGCCGACTGACCTTTCTAAAATAGGCTTTGTGGTTATTGACGGAATTTTATTCTTTGGCACAGGCATGGGCTTTGGAGGAGTAAACGTTTGCCAATCTGTTATGATTAGCGATTGCATTGACTATGAGGAATATCATCACGGTTACAGACCTGACGGAATTTTTTTCTCCGGTCAAAGCTTTATTACCAAGTTTTCGGCAGGCATCAGTTCCATTATTTCAGGCTATGTTTTTGACGCAGTAGGATATACGGATATCAACATAAATAAAATGAACGAGGCTATTGCAAACGGTGCAAATTTTGCAACAGACTACACTTCTTATTCAAAAGCTATGTGGTTTCTTATTTCAATTCCGCCTGCAATCGGTATGATTTTAGCGGTTATTCCTACTCTCAAATATGAAATAGACAAAAAATCGCACAACAAAATGCTTGAAGAACTTGTAAAACGTCACAAGCAGAATAATCAAGGAGATACAAATGGATAAATTAATCAAAAACATTGAGCACAAAACAGTTCTCAAAATCAAAGACGAAGTGACATACCAAAAAGGTCAAATCGTCAGCAAAACCCTTTCGCAAAACGAACACCATTCGCTTACTCTTTTTGCATTTGACAAGGGCGAAGAAATCAGCACTCACGAATCGGGCGGTGACGCTATGATTGTTGCTCTTGACGGAGTCGGCAAAATCACAATTGAGGGCGAAGAATTTATTTTAAACGAGGGCGAAACAATCGTTATGCCTGCCAAAAAGCCTCACGCTGTTTTTGCAAAGGAACAATTCAAAATGCTTCTTATCGTTATGTTCCCTGAAGAATAGTAAATAAAATCAAATATAAAAAGAAAACCGTTGCAGCGTTTCAATTAAGAAATACTGCAGCGGTTATTATTTTATTTATTGCTATTGTAATGCTCTTTGGCTTCGCTCATTATTCTAAGCGTTTCACGTATCGTTTCAAGCGTTGCCTCGGTCGGGTCAAGCTTAACTGCGATATACGGCCTTTTAGCCGCAGAAAGAGTAACTCTGCCTTTCATAAACGCATTAAGTATCGCAACGGTTTTGATATCCGGCTCGCTTGAATAAAACAAAACAGAGCCGTTTCGCTGAACAATATCCGTTATGCCGAGTGCCTTTGCACTGTTTCGCAAAAGGGCAATTTCTATAAGCCCCCAAACAGATGACGGCGGTGCGCCGAATCGGTCTGTAAGCTCGTCATAAACATCTTGAGCGTCAGCCTCATTTTTAATTGCGGCGATGCGCTTATACATAGAAAGCCTTTGCGATGTGGAAATAATATATTCCTCCGGCAAATGAGCATCGATTTGAACGTCAATAAGACATTCTCTCTCCTCCGGCTCTTCTTCACTGATTTCGCCTTTTTCCATAGCAACGGCTTCTTCAAGAAGTTTTAAATACATATCGTATCCAACTGCTTCCATGTGACCGTGCTGTCTATTTCCCAAAAGCGAGCCTGCGCCCCTGATTTCAAGGTCACGCATAGCAATTTTAAAGCCCGAACCAAACTCAGTATATTCCCTGATAGCTTCAAGTCGCCTCGTTGCAATATCGGTCAATTCCTTGCCTCTTGTAAACGTGAAATAGGCATATGCACGCCTTGATGACCTGCCTACACGTCCCCTTATTTGGTGAAGCTGGGCAAGACCCATTCTGTCTGCATTTTCAATAATAAGAGTATTGCAGTTAGGCACGTCAACACCCGTTTCAATAATAGTTGTGCACACAAGAATATCAATATCACCCGAAAGCAAATCACGCCAAACGCTTGAAAGTTCCTCCTCACTCATTTGACCGTGGGCAATACCCACCCTTGCCTGAGGAATTGCTTTTTTAATCATCATAGCTTTATGCTCAATAGTTTCAACATTATTGTGAAGATAATAGCATTGACCGCCACGGTTTATTTCACGTTCCATTGCCTCTTGCAAAATTTCAGCGTCATATTCGATAACATAGGTTTGAACAGGGTGGCGCTCACCCGGTGCCTCCTCAATAAGGCTCATATCCCTGATGCCGCTCATTGCCATATTGAGCGTACGGGGAATAGGGGTAGCTGAAAGGGTAAGAACATCAACACGAGGAAATTTTTCTTTTATTTTTTCCTTTTGCGCCACGCCGAATCGTTGCTCCTCATCAACTATAAGGAGCCCTAAATCTTTAAATTTAATTGATTTGCCTAAAAGCTTATGAGTACCTACCACAACATCAACCGAGCCGTCGGCAAGCCCTTGAAGTATTTCTTTTTGCTTTTTGGGAGATACAAAACGAGATATCATCTCCACCTTTACGGGATAAGGCTCAAGCCTTTTGAGCGCAGTTTGAAAATGCTGCATTGCAAGCACCGTTGTAGGCACAAGAATGGCGCATTGCTTTGAGTCGCTTATACATTTAAATACTGCACGAAGTGCAACCTCCGTTTTGCCAAAACCAACGTCACCGCAAAGCAGTCTGTCCATAGGTGCGGTTTTTTCCATATCGTGCTTAATTTCCTCGCTGCACCTAAGCTGGTCATCCGTTTCGTCATATTCAAAGCGCATTTCAAAATCACGCTGCATATCGGAATCCTCAGAAAAAGCAAATCCTTTTGTGCTCATTCGCTTAGCATAAAGCGCAATCAGTTCCTTAGCCATATCCTTAACAGAAGAGCGCACCTTAGCCTTAGTCTTTTTCCATTCGCCTGAGCCGAGGCGATTAATTTTAACATTGGTATCGTTTTTAGGGCCTATATATTTTGATACCAAATCAAGTTGGGTAACAGGCACGTAAAGTGTATCGCCCTTTGCATAGCTGATTTTTATATAGTCTTTTTTTACCTTATTAAGTTCAAGTGCATGAATACCCTCAAACACACCGATACCATGAATATTATGAACAATATAATCGCCGACGGTAAGCTCGTCAAGCGAATGAATAGCATTTTTTGATGACGCTTTTTTTGCCTTTTTGGTGCTTTGATTAGTCTTTGAATGGGTAATAACCGCAAGCTTCATATCGCTTATTTGGAAACCTGACTGAATTGTGCCCGTAAGAATATTGATAGCCTTATTTTGCAGCTTTTCAGGTCTTTTTTCAAAGAAAACTGTATTGATAAAGCCCATATCCTCAATATCCTTGCAAAGAGCTTTGCCTGCCCTGACAGTGCCTGCCATTATGCAAACCGTATATCCGCCCTTGAAAAGAGGAAAAAGCTCCTCCTTAAGCTGAGAAAGAGTACCGCTCCACGCATTAAAACTTTGAACACGGAAGTTTGCAAGGTGAGCGACAGGTGTGTCAAAGCTTCCACGAGGTAAAGAATCCATATATATTGCATTATGCTTTTCATAAACAGATTTAAGCTCGTCAAAATTAAGATTAAATTTATCAAGCCCTTTGCAAAGCGTACCGTCCTCAACAAACCATTTAAGTTCTTCAAGATTAAGCTTTTCCTGCTTAATCATTTTTTCCTTAACTCTTGCGCTTTCAACTACAAAAAGCCTGTCAAAATCATAATCAAACACACCGTTTGAATTATAAATAAGCGGCAAATACTTATCAAGGCAATTGAGATGAAGCCCCTGCCTTAATTTATCAATATCATTATTAAGCTTTTCCCTTGCCTTAATCGCCTTGCCCTTTAATCCTTTTGAGAGTGCCTCGATTTTATCGGCAAATTTAAAATTATCGTCAACAAGTACCTCGTTGGCCGGAGTAATTTCAATAAAATCGACCTTGCCGCTTCGCCTTTGAGTGTCGATATCGAAACTCGAAATAGTATCAACGGTATCGCCCCAAAATTCAATTCTTACAGGCTCGTTAAGATAGGTCGGAAAAATATCTATAATTCCGCCACGCACAGCAAATTGGCTTGTTCCGTCAACCTGGTCATAACGGGTATATCCTGCAAAAACAAGCTTTTTTTCAAGCTCTGCTATATTAATCTCATCGTTAACGCTGATTTTAAACGTTCTTTTTTCAAGTTCCTCAGGCGGCATAGTATATTGGCACGCAGCTGCTGCCGACATAACAACAGCCGAATAATCGCCCTGAAGTATGCGTGACAAAACACCAAGCCTAATATGCTCAAAATCCCTGCTCACGCCTGCAACCTCAACAAAAGTCATCTCTCTTGTCGGGTAAAGCAAAACTCCGTCTTGAAGTTCGCTCAAGCACTCCTGCACCTTAACGGCAGTCGCCTCGTCGGGTGTAATAATAAATGATTTTTCACCCTTTTGGCAAAGCGAATGAGCAACAAAGCACTTAGAAACGTCGGAAAGACCTATAACCCCAACGGGAGCATTATCGGCATTAACACTTTCGCTGAGGTTTATAAATTCCTTGCTTTTATTAAATTCATTAGAAAAACAGGACAATGCTTATCACCTTATCCTTTCAATTGATTATTATATTATGAGTTATACTTATTCATAGCCTCATCTATTTTTCCCGAAACTATTAATCTTACAGCGGCAGTTGCATGCTCAAGTGCCGATTTTAAATCAGCCTCCTGTTCCTTTGGAAATCTACCCAAAACCCAAGCTGCCAAGTCGTATTCCGGATTTGGCTTTTTGCCTACTCCGACCTTAACTCTCGGAAAATTTTCACTGCCCAAATGAGCAATAATGCTCTTTATTCCGTTATGGCCGCCCGCAGAGCCTTTGCGCCTAATTCTTGTTTTGCCGACATCAAGTGAAATATCGTCATATACAACAATAACGTTTTCAGCCGGAACTTTATAATACTTTGCCGCCTCGCCGATAGCCTCACCGCTTGCATTCATCATAGTTTGAGGCTTCATAACAAGGCATTTTTTACCCTCAACGGTCATATCTGCGCAAAGAGCGTGATGCTTTAATTTTTTTATATCCACACCCTCCTCAATAGACAACAAATCCATTGAAAGAAAGCCGGCATTATGACGTGTCATTTCATATTTAGCACCGGGATTTCCAAGACCTGCAATAATAAAATCATATTTACCTGAGCCAAATTCTTTCTTTCTAAAAAACATAAAATTCCCTCGTATGCGCCGCAACTGCAAATACGGCAAAAGAGCGTACATAATAAATATATGTACGCTCCGACGTTTTAATTTTTAATCTTCTGTCTTTTCAAACTCAGAGAATTCTCTCTCCTCGTCCGGCTTTTCATAATTATACATATTTTCATCTTTAACGTGCTTTGCAATATACTCGTCACGGTTAAAGAGTTCATCTGCCTTAACCTTCCAAGCCTTAGCAGCGGCAATAGTCTTATCAAAGAGTTCGTTTGCCGATTCAGGATGCTGCATTTCTGTTGAATATGCGCCCGTTTCTGCAACCATCTTGCTGATAGCGCCCGGATTATCAAGAACAGGGCAAGGACGAAGCATATTGTTTGAGAAAGGCTGATTACGCTTGTAAGCCATAAAGAGCGGACTTTGCAACGCTTCAAGAACAGAATGTTCCTTAATATTAACATTAGAATAGTGAACGAAAGCGCAAGGCTCACAGTCACCGTTTGAATTGATATGGAAATAATGGCGACCGCCTGCGATACAGCCCTGAACATACTCGCCGTCATTCCAGAAATCAAGAGCAAAAATAGACTTGGTATGGCGCCACTCGTGCATTTTCTTATACATCAAAGCACGCTGCTCAGGAGAAACCATAAGATCTGTTACAGCACCGTTGCCTGTCGGCATATATGTAAAGAACCAAGCAAATTTAACGCCACGCTCAATAAGCCAATCCATATATTCGTCAGATGCAAGCACATCTGTATTTTTGCTTGTGTAGCAAAGGGAAGCGCCGAAAGGAACACCCCTGTCTTTAAGCCTTTGCATAGCGGCAGTACACTTTTTAAATGTGCCCTGACCTCTTCTAAAGTCATTTTCTTCTTCATATCCCTCAATTGAGAATGCAGGATAGAAGTTGCCGACCTCTTTAATTTCGTCAGCAAAGCTGTCATCAATAAGAGTACCGTTAGTAAATGAAAGGAATGCGCAATCCGGATTTTCACGGCAAAGGCGCATAAGGTCCTTTCTTCTCATTGTAGGCTCACCGCCTGTGTAAAGGTACATATAAGTACCAAGCTCTTTACCTTCTTTGATAATCCTTGCAAGGTCATCATAAGAAAGAGAGCTTGTATGGCCGTATTCTGCTGCCCAACAGCCTGTGCATTTAAGGTTACAAGCGGCAGTCGGGTCCATAAGAATAGCCCAAGGAACGTTACAGCCGTATTTTTCAATAGCTGCCATTCTCTTTGTATAACTGTTTATTGCAACATTCATAAGCGGAGGAACAAGCTTTGTAAGCACGTGTTCGTCCATGTTGCAAATCAAATCCTCTGCAAACTTCATCCAATTGTTATTAGGGTCATCCATAACCTTATGAAGCCCTGCGTATGTTGAACGGTTTACCTTTTTAACGTCAAATTTTTCTACGAGATTGAGAATTCTCGGAGCGTTTCTCTTGAAATCCTTGCGTGCATACTTAACGGCCTGTTCAACCGCTACCGACGCAACCTTTTCCTTGAAAGAAGCCATAATTAAATCCTCTCTTAACCAACTTTAATAGTTAATTTCATTATTTATTTATTTTATGCGTTATCTAATATTGAATTATATTACTTTTATAAAAAAAGTCAAGTTATTTTTAGCCAAACGGTCTGTTTTGCACTTTGCAATAATAAACAGTTTGCCAAAAAATGCACCATATAATATATGATTTAAGGCTTATAAATATCAAAATCTTATTTGGAATTTAAGCCTGTAGGTCTTATCTGTTTTGTTTTTATACATATCGTTGCAATGAGCGCCCCAGCTGTCATATCCTCCGATACCCTGTTGCCTTGCAATAAGCCTTACAACGGTTTTGTTATATTCAGGCATATCCTTTTGGTGCCAAACATTTTCAATTTCCTTAGGAAGATAATGGCAAACATTAAGTTCCATTTGTGGCTCGGCAACTACTGAAAATACTTTTTTGTTACCGACAAGAGTAGCATATCTTACACCTGTTCTGTTGCCGCATTCCTGCGGTTTAAGATAGTCAACCCAAAGGTCATTTACAGTCGTGTTATAAAGACCGATTTTAGCAGCGTTGCATCTGTCAATATAATTTTCTTCAGGGCCATTGCCGAGATATGTAAGATTTTCAAAATCCTTAGGAAGCTCGAAAAGAACGGAAACCTCAGGAATTTCAGGAAGCGATGCATCGGGATAAAACTGAAGGTCAACTTCCATACCCTTTGAAGTAATCGTATAAATCACCTGTGCCTTAGACTCAGGCTGTGTGCAAACGGTTGCACCGCCTGTAATAATAACCTTTTTGCCGTCCTCAAGCACCTTATAATTATTAATACTCCATTTCGTATTATTGAAAATACCCGGTGTGTCGCCTGCATCTCTCCAACAACCGAGACGTGAACCGGCTCTTGTGCCACGGTCGTTATCGGTAAGCGCTCTCCAGAAATTAAGGCGCATAGGAGCACTCAAAAGTTCTTCACCGCCGACCTTTATAGAATAAAGCTGATTGCGCTCTCTTCTTTCAAATCTTACGTTTACGTCATCACTTATTACTCTAAGTGAACCGTATGTATCATCAACAATAAGCGGCTGGTCAACCTCAAGCTCATCGTATGTATTTTCAAATTCGTTTATTACAAATTGCTCCTCAGCAACAATGTGACCTGCCTTGCAATATTCATTATCTTCTTTTGTTTTTAATTCGAGATTAAGATAGCATTCTGTCTTAATTCTGCTCAGTTCAAGGTCAATAACGGTTTTTTCACCCGGCTTAACATCCAAAACGAGAGTGCCGCTGCAAAATTCACCCTTGTCAGAGCTTTGGCTCCAATGAAGCTCATACTCGTTAAGGTTAGTAAACATAAATTTATTTTTAACCTCAACTATTCCTCGAGCGGCGTCAATAGCATTGAAATCAACATTTTGATAAAGCTTTTTTATCTCGCAAAGCTTAGGAGTAACTTTTCTGTCACCGAAAAGAAGCCCATTGCCGCAGAAATGACCGTCGTGAGGGTTTTCGCCGAAGTCACCGCCGTAGGCAAGATATTCCTTTCCGTTTTCATCCTTAGTAAGAATACTTTGGTCAACCCAATCCCAAACAAAGCCGCCCTGCAAACAAGGGTATTTATCCCAAAGGCGTGTATATTCGTCGGTAGAACCGCAAGAGTTACCCATAGCGTGAGTATATTCGCACAGAATATACGGTCTGCCGTCACGCTGAGTTACAGCATATTCCTCACATTCCCAAGGCCTTGCATACATCTTGGACTGAACATCCGAAAGTTCCTTTTCATCAGGGGCACGGTGACATTCAAAATGAACAAATCTTGTTTTATCAGTATCCTTAATAAATTGATACATTTTCTTTGGAATAGCACCGCCGAGAGATTCGTTGCCAAGCGACCAGCAAACAACACTTGTCACATTCTTGTCCCTGTTGTACGTAGCCTTAATTCGCTCCATACAAGCCTTTTCCCATTCAGGACGTGACGCCGGAAGCTGAGGACAGCCTACAATAGTTGACCAACCCGTTCCGTGAGTTTCCATATTATTTTCATCAATAACATAAAGACCGTATTCGTCGCAAAGCTCCAAAAATTTAGGGTCGTTAGGATAATGAGAGGTACGAACAGCGTTCATATTGGACTTTTTCATCATCTCAATATCATAACGCATTACATCTTCACTCATATATCTGCCGGTATGGCAATCAAATTCGTGCCTGTTAGTACCCTTAAATACTACTCTTTGATTATTGATACGAATAATTCCGTCTTTAATCTCAACTTTTCTGAAACCGATTTTTTGGCTGATATATTCAATCGGCATTCCGTTATCCTTAAGAGTAATTACCATAGTATAAAGATAAGGATTTTCGCTTGACCAAACATTAACGTCGGTAACAATCGCCTTAAGTTTAGTTTGGTGATCCTCATTGGCATATTGGCTGTCAAGCGCAACAGTGTTGCCATCTTTGTCAAGAATACTCAAATCAAGGCTGAGGCTTTCATAAGAGCCGTTAGTTTTAACAAGAATATCTGCATAGCCGTCGCTTAAAGTAACGTCAGGCTCGGCAACAACCTCGAAATCCCTGATATACTGCTTTTCGGTAGTATAAATATATACATCACGGAAGATACCGCCCAAGCGCCACATATCCTGACACTCAAGCCAAGAGCCGGTACACCAGCGATAAACTTCTACGCCGATAACGTTTGAGCCTTCCTTAATATATTTCGAAATATCAAACTCGCTTCTGTGGAAGGTTGACTCGCTGTATCCCACTCTTTCGCCGTTGATATAGAGATAAAATGCAGACTCAACACCCTCAAAGCAGATTACAACACGCTTATTCAAAAGTGATTTGTCAATATGTACCTTTTTAACATAACAGCCTACGGGATTATGCTTTGTAGGAGCATTAGGCGGGCAAATATCCTCGCTTCCTTCCCAAGGGTAACGAACATTGCAATACTGTGCCTGGTCATAACCTTGCATTTGCCAAGAGCCGGGTACCTTAATAGTGTCCCAATTATGAGTATCATAATGAGGCTGAGCAAAATCACTCGGCCTGTAAGCATAATTTTTGTAAAGCTTAAACTTCCATTTTCCATTTAAAAGTTTAGAACGGCTTGAAGCAAATCTGTCGGCTTTTTTAGCCTCGTCAAAATTTTCATAAGGCATAAACGTTGCATGTTGCGGAAGCTTATTAACACCCACAATTTCAGGATTCGACTGCCACTCCGTATATCCGTCAATAAAGTTTCTTTCCATAAATCGTTCTCCGTTTAATATTTTATCTGCGGTGCCACTTGCCCTCTTGATAACCCTCTTGCTTAAGTGCAACGCCTACGCTCTTAAGCAAAATTATCAAGTCAAGCTTAATCGACCAATTGTCACAATAAATCTTGTCATATTTCATTTTCTTCATAAGCGAAATTTCATCTCGACCGTTGATTTGCGCAAGCCCCGTAAGCCCCGGTCTGAAACGATACACGCCATATTCAAGCCTTAGCCTGTGCGCTCTCATTTCACTTGAAATAAGCGGCCTCGGCCCTACAAAACTCATATCGCCTTTAAGAATATTCCAAAGCTGCGGAAGTTCATCAAGACTTGTTTTTCTTAAAAACTTTCCGACCTTTGTAATATACTGCTCCGGATTTTCCAAATCGCCCGTAGCAACATTCGGCGTATTGTTTTTCATAGTTTGAAATTTGTAAATTTTAAACGGCTTGCCCTTTCTTCCTCTTCTCTCGTGGGAGAAAAATACGCATGTATTAGGTGTAAGCAAATTCGAAATACAAATCACCAAAAAAAGCGGCGACAAAATTATCAGTGCGAAAAACGATACAACTATATCAAAAAGCCGTTTAAACTTTGTCGGTGCAAAAAACTTTTTAAACTTCTCTTTCATCTGTTTAACATTCCATTCATCACATTTATAAAATTAATTTAAACCATATAATGTGGATAACCTAAGTGATTATACCACATATATTCTAATTATGCAATTTTTTTATAACAATTTTAATTATTATTGCCATTTTTGTTTTTTTTATATATAATAACAAGAAATATGCATAAAGCTAAAATCATATAAATTTTATGGATTTCACATATAGTACATATAATTATGCTTTATGTCAACAAATATTTTTATACGGACGGTAATAATTATGAAAAAAACATTAAGTATTTTATTATGCCTTGCATTTATGCTTGTAAGCTTCACAGCCTGCTCGTCAAACGCTATGACGGAAAAAAATGTCACAAAAACGGTAGACACGGCTTTTGCGGCACTTAAAGAATTTGATACGGATACGCTTCAAAAATACGTTGACTCATCTACTCTTAACACAATCGTCGGCTATGCCGAAAAGCACGAGCAATTAAAACAGCTCGGCCAAGCTATTTTTGAAAACGTAGATTACGAAATAAAGAGCATCGACCTTGACAAAAAAACCGTAACGCTAACAGTTAAAAATAAAGATTTGGCACAGGGTGCATCCGAATTTGCAAACGAGCTTAAAAAGGATTATTCCGCTTTTCAACTTCTTGCAAAGCTTAGCGACGATACTTTTCTTGACTCCAGACTTGCCCAACTTAAAGAAAAAATTGCCGACGCTCAAATGGAAGAAAACGGTGTTGACATCACTCTTAATATTGAGCAAGGAAGCAAAAATCTCAAGCTTACCTTTGACGATACGGCAGAAAATGCGGTATCCGGCGGAGCACTCAGCTCAATCAAAGCAATT
>ENA-UOIY01002630-UOIY01002630.1-human-gut-metagenome-genome-assembly--contig:-P114-NODE-2630-length-12996-cov-8.848389_pt1 | contig 12996 bp, 8 predicted proteins | sample MGYA00242335_ERZ723882 | MGnify/ENA metagenome assembly ERZ723882
TCAGCTGGATAGAGTGTTTGACTACGAATCAAAAGGTCGTGGGTTCGAATCCCGCGGGGCGCGCCACAAAGGAACTATCTGAAAAGATAGTTCTTTTTTTGTTGTCATTCTTTTGCATTCCTATCGTCATGGCAGCACAAAAACGCCGGGGAGCCTTTCGGCTCTCCGGCGCATTGTTTATTGCAGATCGCAGCGCGATTACTCGGCAGCCATCTTCTTGTAGGATTCCAGGCGCTCCTTGGCGTCCTCTTCGTTCTTGGCGAAGAGCTTCTCCGCCGTCTCGGGGAACTGCTTGAGCAGCGTGGCATAGCGGGTTTCGCCGCGGATGAAGGCCTGGTAGTCGCCCGTGGGCTCCTTGCTGTCCAGGGTCAGGGGGTTCTTGCCCTGCTCGGCCAGCTCGGGGTTGAAGCGATAAAGCGGCCAATAGCCGGCTTCCACAGCCTTGCGGATTTCAGCCTGCGCCATGGACATGTTGATGCCGTGGTTGATGCAGGGCGCGTAGGCGATGATCAGGGAGGGGCCCGGATAGGCTTCCGCTTCGTTCATGGCCTTAAGCAGCTGCACAGGATTGGCGCTCATGGCGACGGTAGCCACGTACACATAGCCGTAGCTCATGGCCATCATGCCCAGATCCTTCTTCTTGGTACGCTTACCAGCGGCAGCAAACTTGGCAACCGAGCCGGTAGGCGTGGACTTGCTGGACTGGCCGCCGGTGTTGGAGTACACTTCGGTATCCAGTACCAGCACGTTGACATCCTGGTTCTGCGCCAGAACGTGATCCAATCCGCCGTAGCCGATATCATAGGCCCAGCCGTCGCCGCCGAAAATCCAAACGGACTTCTTGACCAGCAGGTCCTTGTCAGCCAGCACTTCGCGGGCAGCCTTGCAGGCGTCGCACTCGCACACAGTGCCAGTCAGATCCTTGCCATTGTAAACAACGCCGGTCATGTCGATGCCGTCCTCGCAGGCGGCGATCAGCTTAGCCGCGGCAGCCTTGCTGCCCTCAGCGCTGTGCATGTTCTCCAGCCATTCCTTACCGGCGGCCTTGATATCGTCGGTCACCCAATCGATAGCGATCAGCTTTTCGACGTTTTCGGCCAGCTTGGCGCGGCGCTGGTTGACAGCCAGGTTCATGCCGAAGCCGAACTCAGCGTTATCCTCGAACAGGCTGTTGGCCCAGGCAGGACCATGGCCCTTATCGTTGACGGTGTAGGGGCAGGTGGGGGCGGAGCCGCCGTAGATGGAGGAGCAGCCCGTGGCATTAGCAACCATCATACGATCGCCGAACAGCTGGGTAACGAGCTTGACATAAGGCGTCTCGCCGCAGCCAGCGCAGGCGCCGGAGAACTCGAACAGGGGCTTCATGAACTGGCTGCCCTTGACAGTGTTCTTGTTGAAGGCGATGTCCGGCTCAGGCAGCTTCATGGCGAATTCCCAGTTGGCTTCCTGCACGGAGGATTCGGCGGACAGGGGCTTCATTTCCAGGGCCTTGGTCTTGGCGGGGCACACTTCCACGCAGTTGCCGCAGCCGGTGCAATCCAGCGGGCTTACCTGCATGCGGTAGGTGTAGCCAGCCACTTCCTTGCCGATGGCCTTCTTGGTTACGAAGGAAGCGGGCACCTCGGTGCCTTCCTTCACCAGGATGGGACGGATGCAGGCGTGGGGGCAAACCAGGGAGCACTGGCCGCACTGTACGCAGTTCTCGGGAATCCATTCGGGAACCTTGACGGCGATGCCGCGCTTTTCAAACTTGGTGGTGCCGGTGGGAACCATGCCGTCGGGCGTGAAGGCGCTCACGGGCAGCTTATCGCCTTCCTGATTCAGGATGGGCTTTACGATGTTCTTGAAGTACTCGGTGGACTCAACCACAACGGGCTGCGCGCCGGTGGTGGCGTTGGCCCATTCGGCGGGAACCTTGACTTCCTTCAGGCCGGAGATGGCAATGTCGATGGCATCCCAGTTCTTCTGAACGACGGCGTCGCCCTTCTTGCCATAGGTCTTCTTGGCATACGCCTTCATGTATTCATCGGCCTTTTCGTAGGGGATGATATCGGCCAGCTTGAAGAAGGCGGCCTGCATGATGGTGTTGATGCGGTTGCCCATGCCAACCTGAGCGGCCAGCTTGACGGCGTTGATGATATAGAACTTGGCGTGCTTCTTAGCCAGCAGCTGCTTCATGGTGGCGGGCAACTGAGCATCCAGCTCGCTCTCGTCCCACTGGCAGTTGAGCAGGAAGGTGCCGCCGTCACGCAGGGAGGATACCATGTCGTAGGCGGTCACATAAGCCTGGTTGTGGCAGGCGATGAAATCGGCCGCATCGATCTGGTAGGTGCTGCGGATGGGGGTATCGCCAAAGCGCAGGTGGCTGACGGTCAGGCCGCCGGACTTCTTGGAGTCGTAGGCGAAATAGGCCTGCGCGTACTTATCGGTGTGGTCGCCGATGATCTTGATGGAATTCTTGTTGGCGCCGACGGTACCGTCAGAGCCCAGACCATAGAACTTGCAGGATACGGTGCCGGCGGGGGCGGAGTTGAACTGCTCGCCCAGCTTCAGGGAGGTGCCGGTCAGGTCGTCGTTGATACCCACGGTGAAATGATTCTTCATTTCGCCTTCCAGGTTCTCGTACACGGCCTTCACCATGGTGGGGGTGAATTCCTTGCTGCCCAGACCATAGCGGCCGCCCACTACCTTGATATCATCGCGGCCGGCTTCACGCAGCACGGTGCAGACATCCTGGTACAGCGGTTCGCCCAGGGAGCCGGGCTCCTTGGTGCGATCCAGCACGGCGATCTTCTTGCAGGTGGCGGGGATGGCGGCCAGGAAGTGCTTGGCGCTGAAGGGGCGGAACAGATGCACCTTTACGCAGCCGTACTTCTTGCCCTGCGCGTTGAGGGCTTCGATGGCCTCGTCGATGGTTTCGCAGCCGCTGCCCATGCAGATGACGACTTCTTCAGCGTCGGGCGCGCCCACGTAATCAAACAGGTTGTACTTGCGGCCGGTGATGGACTCTACCTGCTTCATGCACTCCTCAACGATTTCGGGAGTGGCCAGGTAGTGACGGTTGGCGGCTTCACGGTTCTGGAAGTAGATATCGGGGTTCTGGGCGGTACCGGCCTGATGGGGATGTTCGGGGTTCAGGGCGCGGGCGCGGAACTCGTTTACCTTGTCCCAAGGAACGATCTTGGCGATGTCTTCGTAGTCGATCGCGTCGATCTTCTGGATTTCATGGCTGGTACGGAAGCCGTCAAAGAAGTGCAGGAAGGGCACGCTGGCCTTCAGCGCGGACAGATGGGCGACCAGCGCCATATCCATCGCTTCCTGAACGGAGGAAGAAGCCAGCATAGCAAAGCCGGTCTGGCGGCAGGCCATGACGTCCTGATGATCGCCGAAGATGGACAGGGCATGGGCGGCCAGGGCGCGGGCAGATACATGGAACACGCCGGGCAGCAGCTCGCCGGAGATCTTGTACATGTTGGGGATCATCAGCAGCAGGCCCTGGGAGGCGGTGAAGGTGGTGGTCAGCGCGCCCGCGGCCAGAGAGCCGTGCACGGCGCCGGCCGCGCCGGCTTCAGACTGCATTTCGGCAACGTGAACCGTCTGGCCAAACAGGTTCTTGCGGCCCTGCGCAGACCATTCGTCCACATACTCCGCCATCGTGGAGGACGGCGTGATGGGGTAGATCGCGGCGACATCGCTGAACGCATACGCGATGTGGCTGACCGCTCCGTTACCGTCGATCGTGTACTTGAAAGACATTTGGGGATCCTCCTTTATAGTGTGTATCGAACACTGTCAGGTGGCATAGCAATACCAACTATACCAACAATATATTATAGATACACCCCCTCCCCTTTGTCAAGGGCAACCATAATTTAGGCGGCAATTTACGGGGAATTTATCGTATGAATTGTAACAACACTCAAAAACCGCTTGACATTTAGTAAGACATGCTGTAGTATTGTATTAAGACACGGTGTCTTATTACATGCATGGAGGAATTAACCAATGAAAGCTCAGCGCCTGCCCGACAGTGAATTTGACCTGATGCAAACCATATGGGATCAGCAGCCCCCGGTGACGACCGGTCTGCTGATGGATCTGATTGGCCGCAGCCGCAATTGGAAGGTGCAAACGGTGGTGACGCTGCTGGCGCGCCTGACCGAGCGCGGCTTTCTGCGCGTGGAAAAGGGAAGCGGCCGCGAGCGCGCCTTCTACCCCATCATCTCCCGCGACGAATACCTGCGCATGGAAACCGAGAATTTTCTGGAGCATTACCATCACAAAAGCGTGCACAGCCTGATCGCCGCGCTGGCGGGCGACCGCCTGTCCGATCAGGATCTGGACGAGCTGAGCGACTTTGTGCGCAAGGCCAGAGAGAGGAGCGAGGGCAAATGACCGCCTGGCTATCCACCCTGTTAGCCTTCGCGCTGACAGTATCGGCAGTTACACTGTGCGCATTGGTGCTTACGCCCATGCTGCGCAACCGGATTAGCGCCCGCAGCCTGTACCTGGCCTGGCTGGCCGTGCTGGTCTGCGCGCTGATTCCCATCCGCCCATTCTCTCCGCGCCCGGCTGTCACCCTGTCCCCCGCGCCTGTGGCGCGCGCCGTGGAGGTGCCCGTGTTCGCCCCGCGGCAAACGGACACGCCTGTTACCCCAGTCTCGCAGCTTGCCGCCGCGGACTTCGTGCCTGTCTATACAGGCAGCACGGTGTCTGCGTCCAGCGCAGTTCAGCCTGCCCGTACCCTGCAATGGAGCACGGTGCTGTGCATGGTTTACCTGACGGGCGCTGCGCTGATGCTGCTGGGCAGTCTGGCCCACCACGCGCGCTATCTGCGTATGCTGCGCCGCTGGCGAAAGCCGATAAGCGACCGCCGTATTCTGGCGCTCTACGATGCGCTGCGCGATGAAATGGGCATACGCCGCGCCATTCCCATCTACCTTTGCCAGGCAGTCGACAGTCCCATGATCGCAGGCATTTTCCGTCCCTGCATTCTGCTGCCGGAGAACCATCTGAACCTGAGCGAACTGCGTCTGGTGCTGCGGCACGAGCTGACGCACTATCAGCGCGGGGATCTGTATGTAAAGCTGCTGGAGCTGCTTTGCGTCAGCCTGCACTGGTATAATCCGCTGATCTACCTGGCGCGCCGCGAAATCGATTACGCTTGTGAAGCGTCCTGCGACGAGCGGGTGATGCGCGGCGCATCGCTGGATGATCGCCAGTACTACTCTGAAACCATCATCACCGTGATCCGCCGCCAGCGTGCGCGGGGAACGGTGCTGTCTACCAGCTTCTATGGAGGTAAAAGAGGCATGAAAAACCGAATTCTTACCATTATGGATACCCGCGCGCGGCGTTTGGGCGCGCTGCTGCTGTGCCCGGTGCTGGTGATGGCGCTGGCCTTCAGCGTGGCCTTCGCCGCCGAGCCGCCCGCTGCGGGCAATGACAGGGACGTACCCAGCCTGGCCGCGCTGATGCAGGATCCCAGCCAGCCCATGACCGAGGACGAGGCCTACGAAAAGGGGCTGCAGCTGCTTCAGGCTGTGCGCGGCAGCGATTTCCCCGCGGATGCTTCCGCCGAGCGCGCGGGCGTGGCCTTTACCACAGCCATCTTCGGCAGCGTCACCCTGCCGGTAGTGCGGGCGGATATCCGCGTGCAGGGCAGCGGCCGCTATGCCGTCAGCTACTGGCACGCCTACCTGTCCGCCGCGACGGGCGAAGGGCTGCTGCTCACCTGCTCGGGCGAGGAGGCCTCCGCCGATCAGGAATTTGCCGCGCCCTACTATCTTCATCCCATGCTGGAGGATAACCAGGAGCAGCGCGCATTGTTTGCCACCCTGCCCCGCGCGGCCTATGTAAGCAACGCCGCCGCGCCCTCCGCCAATTTCAGCGAAGGCCCCACCGATTACACCTGGCCGCAGGGCACCTGCCTGAACGGAACGCCCGTCACCGTGACCGAGCTGCACCTATCTGGCAACAACGTGCCCAAGGCGCTGACCGAGGCAAAGCTGATCTACTGGGCCAAAATCACCGTGGGCGCAACAAAGGACAGCCCCGGCGTGGACGGCTCCTGGATCCCGCTGTGCGCGCTGACCTTCGCCGATGAAATGACGGGCGCGCCCGCCACCCTGCCCGCCGGCACGGTAACAACCGACGCGGCCACGGGCCAGGTAAGCCTGTACGCCGCCTGCGACCGGGACAAGGGTGTGGTCACGGTGCTGTCCAAGGGAACGCAGGTGGAGGTGCTCAGCCGTCTGGCGCAGTTCTATCAGGTGCGGGCAGGCAAGGATTACGGCTTCCTGCCCATCGAAAACCTGGCCTTTAATACCGCCACGCAGGCGCTGATGGACAGCATCGTGCCCGAGCATTTTGCCGAGATTCAGCCCGGCATGCGGGAAAAGTACGATGAATTCATGAACCGCATCACCGCCCTGTGGGACGAGTACGGCGACAGCAACGAATGGCCGCTGGAGATCAAGGCCAAAGCCACGCAGATCCGCCTGGATTACGGCTTTGACGCCGATCTGCCCGCCCGCAACATCCTGCCCGGCGAGGGCGATATGACGCTGGAGCAGGCGACCGCCTTTGCCGACGCGCACATAAAAGAGCGCTACGGCATGACGGAGGCGGATTTCGTCTATCGCCGCTACAGCTTCTATTACGAGCCCGACGCCCCCGATGTGCATCTGTGGAACGTGTATTACGTTGCCCGCACCGGGCTGCGCAACTGCGCCGTTACCTTCAATCAGCAGGGCGAAATCCTCCGTGATTTTCAGAATTCCTATACCAACGGCAGCGGCCCGGACGATTTGGACATGAAGCAGCCCGGCTACTATATCGATTATGGCAAGCCTATGGCGTATACCGAGGACGACGAAGCCCTCGCTGCGCTGGATACCGCCTGGCAGACGCTGGAGGCTACGGTGGACGACGGCCAATTCAGACAGGAGGATTATACCGTCCGGCAGGAGCTGTGCCGCGATATCTGCCCGGATAACGACGGCAGCCTGACCTGGTGGCGGTTTACCTTCTGCAGAGACGATGAGGAAGCCGAGTTTTATGTGATTGTCGTGCGCGGGGATGAAGAAAGGGTGATTTCCAGCAACGCGGAAGACTACGCTTACAATCGCCGATATGAGGCTGCCAGCAAGCGCATGGCGCAGGAGGAGGCCCTGCGCGGGCCGTACTACACCTGGTCGGTCGAGGAAAAGGCGGAAGCCGCATCGTGGGCGCACGAGGCCAACGCTGTCCTGCCGACCAAGCAGGATATCCCGCAGAAAAAGGCGCAGGAAATCGCCCTGGCTTACGCCGTCGAACAGACGGGAGATAAACTTGAGAAGCTTGCCAACCTGCCGTGCTATTTCTACTTTGAAACGGCGGAATGGTATGAAAGCATCAATCCAGCCAAAACCATCTGGCGCGTGGATATCAATATCAGCCATGGCTATGACGAGGGCATGGTGGATTATCTGTCGGTGATCATGGATTCCCGCAGCGGCGAGATCCTGGAATATTGGGACAGCCGGGTAAGCAACGGCTGACACCCTGCCGGCCCGCGTCTGCGTCCCTGCGGCGGGGCGCGGGCCAGATTGCATATTTCCCGCAAAAAGGTGAAAAAAATACTTGCTTTTACCAGATTGTTGTGGTAATATATTCGATGCTGGTCCATAGCGTCCGGCACCAAGACTTACAGGAGGCGAAGGAAGTGCCGAACATTCAGTCTGCCAAGAAGCGCGTGAAGGTGAGCGAAACCAAGAACCTGCGTAACCGTATGGTAAAGAGCGGCGTCAAGACGTCTATCCGCAAGCTCAATGCGGCCATGACCGAGGGTGCTGATGCTGCCGCTACGCAGTATGTCGCCACGACTTCCGCGATTGATAAAGCGGTAGCCAAGGGCATCATCCACAAGAACGCGGCCAACCGTAAAAAGGCTCGTCTTGCCAAGATGATCGCGAAGGCGTAATCAACAAATCTCTACTCGTCATTATCACGGCAGTGTATAGTACGGCGCGCGGGCCAAATAGCCTTGCGCGTTTGTGCTACCTGCAAACAGGCTGCGATAAAGAACAACCCCCGGTTTCCCCCGTGCAAAAGAGAGGACGGCTCACCGGCTGAAAGGCGTCCGCGCGGCGGCGGGGCATTCGCTTTGGAGCCGCGCGCCCGAAGGCTCAGTAAGGCGCGCCGTCCTATCCGCGTTACAGGATCAGAGCGCGGGCAGCATCCCTGCCTGCGGAAATTGGGTGGTACCACGCCTGCATGCGTCCCATGTGCTTTACATGGGATGATTTTTTATTTTGGAGGGTATGTATGGGCATCAGAGAGAATATCGAGTCCATCCGTGCGGAGCTGGAGCAGGAGCTGCAGCGTCTGGACGATGTAAAGCAGCTGGAGGAGGCTCGCCAGCGCGTGCTGGGCAAAAAGGGCAGCCTGACCGCGCTGCTGCGCTCCATGGGGCAGCTCAGCCCCGAGGAGCGTCCTGCCGCCGGGCAGATGATCAACGCCGGGCGCGAAAAAATCAGCGCCATGCTGGACGAGCGCCTGACCACGCTCAAGGCCCGCGAACGTGAACGCAAGCTGGAGCGCGAAGCGCTGGATGTGACCGAGCCGCGCGACCTGCCGCGCCTGGGCGTGGCGCATCCCACCTCGCTGGTGCTGGACGAGGTGCTCTCGGCCCTGACGGGTCTGGGCTTTGATGTGGTGGAAGGCCCTGAAATCGAGCTGGATCACTACAACTTTGAGCTTTTGAACCTGCCCAAGAATCATCCCGCGCGCGACGCGCAGGATACCTTCTATGTGGATGATAACATCGTGCTGCGCACGCACACCTCCCCCGTGCAGGCGCGCACCATGCTGTCCCGCAAGCCCCCCATCCGTATTGCCTGCCCCGGCCGCGTGTTCCGCGCCGACGAGGTGGACGCTACCCACAGCCCCGTTTTCCATCAGATCGAGGGTCTGGTGATCGATAAGGACGTGAACATGGGCGATCTGAAGGGCACGCTGGACGCGCTGTTCAAGCGCCTGTACGGCGATGATATCGAAACGCGCTTCCGCCCCTCCTTCTTCCCCTTTACCGAGCCGAGCGCTGAGGTCGATCTGACCTGCATCTCCTGCCGCGGCAAGGGCTGCCGCATGTGCAAGGGCACGGGCTGGATTGAGGTGCTGGGCTGCGGCATGGTCAACCCCAAGGTGCTGACCATGTGCGGCATCGATCCCAACGAATACACCGGCTTTGCCTTTGGCATCGGCCTGGAGCGCATCACCATGCTGCGCTACGGCATCAAGGATATGCGCCTGCTCTATGAGGGCGACGAGCGCTTCCTGCGCCAGTTCCGCTAAGGGAGGGAAACGGACATGAAAATTTCGATGAACTGGATCCGCCAGTACGCGGATATTCCCGTATCGCCCGCCGAATACGAAAGCACCATGATCATGCACGGCACGGGCGTGGAAGGCATTGAATACCTGGGCGAGGAATGCCAGAACGTGGTGGTCGGCCGGGTGCTGACCTGCCGTGATCATGAAAACAGCGACCATCTGCACGTGTGCACGGTGGATGTGGGCCAGGGCGAGCCGCTGCAGATTGTCTGCGGCGCGCCCAACGTGCGCGAGGGCATTCTGGTGCCCGTAGCCCTGATCGGCGCCAAGCTGCCCGGCGGCCACGAAATCAAAAAGGGCAAGCTGCGCGGCGTAGAAAGCTGCGGCATGCTCTGCTCCGGCCCCGAAATCGGCGTGCCGGTGGAGCTGTACCCCTCCGTAGGCGACGCTGGCCTGCTGATTTTCCATGAGGATTATCCCCTGGGCACCGATGTGCGCAAGATCTTCGGCCTGGACGATTATGTGGCCGATTTTGAAATTCTGGCCAACCGCCCTGACTGCCTGTGCGCCTGGGGCATCGCGCGCGAAACCTCTGCCGCGCTGGGCACCAAGCTGACGCTGCCCGAGGTGACGGTCAAGGACGTCGGCGGCGATATCGCCGATCATGTTCAGGTGACGGTGGAGGATTTCACCCGCTGCCCGCGCTACGCCGCCCGCGTGATCAAAAACGTGCGCGTCGCGCCCTCGCCCATGTGGCTGCGGCAGGTGCTGCATGCCGCCGGCATGCGCTCCATCAATAACATTGTAGATATCACCAACTATGTGATGCTGGAAACCGGCCATCCCATGCACGCCTTTGATCTGGACAAGGTGCGCGGCCGCCAGATCATCGTGCGCACCGCCCAGGATGGCGAAACGCTGCGCACGCTGGACGGCAAGGATCATGCCCTGACCAGCGCTGATCTGCTGATCTGCGATGCGGAAGGCCCCACGGGCCTGGCCGGCATCATGGGCGGCGAGGAAAGCGAAATCACCGACAGCACCCGTGAGGTGATGCTTGAGTGCGCCACCTTCGACCGCGCCGTCACGCGCATTTCCGCCCGCCGCATGGGCATCCGCACTGAGTCCAGCGGCCGCTTTGAGCGCGGCGTATCCGAAAAGACCATCATGACCGCGTTGGAGCGCGCCTGTCAGCTGGTGAACCTGCTGGACGCGGGCGACGTGGTAGGCGGCCATTACGACTACTACGAACATCTGGAGGCGCCTAAGACCATCGTCTGCTCCGTCCGCCGCATCGCCGCCCGCACGGGCGTGGATATCACGGGCGAGGAGATGGAAGCAGCCCTGCGCAAGCTGTGCTTCACCGTGGAGCGCGAGGGCGATACCCTGCGCGTCACCGTGCCCGATTATCGTCAGGATATGGAGGGCGAAGCCGATGTGTGCGAGGAAGTGCTGCGCATGGTAGGCTATGAGCGCATTCCCTCCACGCGCCTGCGCGGCGAAAGCACGCAGGGCGGCCTGAACCCGCTGATGCAGCATAAGGCGCGCGTGCGCCGCGTGCTGGGCGGCCTGGGCTATGACGAAATGATGACCTTCTCCTTCGTCAGCCTCAAGTCCATCGCCGCGCTGGGTCTGCCGGCGGATGATCCCCGCATGCAGCCGCTGATGCTGCGCAACCCGCTGGGCGAGGATACCGCCTGCATGCGCACCACACTGGCTCCCGATATGCTGCGCATCCTGGCCGGCAACTACAACCGCGGCAACGACTGCGCCATGCTGTACGAGTTCGGCACGCTCTTTGATGCAACCCGCCGCACGGAGGAGGGGCTGATCACCGAGTCCCCCGCCCTGTCCATCGGCGCGTATGGCAAGGATCTGGATTTCTACGCCATTCGCGGCGCGGTGCAGGCGCTGTGCGCGCAGGAGGGCGTAAGCGTTACGGTTGTACCCGGCGGCGACTGCTATTATCATCCCGGCCGCAGCGCACGGCTGATGCATGGTGAAACCGTCATCGCTACGCTGGGTCAGGTGCATCCCGATATCGCGCAGGCCATGGATCTGCCCGAAATCACGCTGCTGGCCGAGGTGGACATGGTGGCGCTGTATGCCTGCGCCCAGCCCATGGGACAGGTAAAGCCCATCTCCCGCATGCAGGCCGTCAGCCGCGATATCGCGCTGGTCATGCCTGATGCGCAGCCGCTGGGCCCCGTGATGGATGCGATCCGTCATGCCGCGGGCGAATGGCTGGAGGATATCCGCCTGTTTGACGTGTTCCGCGGCGTGCAGGTAGGCCTGGGTATGAAGAGCGCAGCCTTCTCACTGACCTTCCGCGCCCCCGACCAGACGCTGACTGAAGATCATCTGGCTCCGGTAATGAAGAAAGTAATGAAGGTTTGCCGCGAAAAATTCGGCTCAGAAATTCGTTCCTGATTCCTAACATCATGCATACGCTCCCGGTCAGGCATTGCGCTTGCGCCGGGAGCGTTTTATATTCATTTTTGCCCCTGCGTCAGGCAATTGAAATGCGGCATTTTCAGCGCAGCCAGGGCGCTGACGATGCCAATGCCCGCGGCGTTCATGACATCCCTTGCCGGAAAATCTGGAATCAAGTGCATGCCGGCCACGCCCAGCGCCGCGCCGCACAATCCTAAAATCAGCGGAATCAGTTCCTCCCGCAGGCCGCGAATCATACGCAACAGCATCCCTAGCAAATAGCAGATCGCCACGAAACGCAAGCGTCATTGCCGTGCGTGCCTTTGCATAGCTGCAATTTTCCTTGCATGCGTGAAAGGAAAGCCCCAAATGATAGATAGCAGCTACGCCAGCGCTGAAAACATTGCCGCATATCTGCGCCGCATCAAGGAGCGCAGGCATTTCCAGCCAGGAATGGTCTGTGCGCAGCGGCGTATCGGAAGCGACCATTTCTCACCTACTTAGCGGACAAAACCAATCCCCGCAGTTCTGCACTGTCGCGCAGCTGGTTAGATCCGTCGGCGGCTCCCTGGACGAATTGGCCGATATCCCCCACGCTCCCCGCGCTCCGCCATGCGATAAAGCGCTGGCGCATATGATCGCAATGGATAAGCAGCGTGAGGAAACCGTTTTATATTTGCAAAATCAAGTGACTGAATTGCGAGCAAATGCTGAGCGTCAGCATCGTTTGTTGATCATATGCACTGCGGTGCTCAGTCTATTTTTGTTTTCGGCGCATTGCTTGCCTGGGATCTCTCCGATCCACGCTATGGATTCCTCTACCGTTTGATTTCCGCCATGCCGCATGGCAGCCACCTGCCCTTCCTGCGCAGATAGTCTCCACTTGCATGAATGTGCATCCACTTGCACCCATGCAAGCACTGTGCGCCATCTGAAAGGCACATTTCATCCCTTGCCGTATTTCCAGTCACATTATTTGCATTTTTTAGAAAAAAGCATTGACAAACCCCATGAGCCGTGATATTATATATCTTGTGATTGGTTCAAGTTATGGTCGCATGGCTCAGTTGGTAGTACCTACTGGTACCTTCTCTCAAATGAGAGATGTCGATGTGAACAGGTTGCTGGTAAGCCGTTCACTCGAATCAACGGAAAGCTCCCCTAAAAACCGAACATATTAGGAGAGATTGTCAGAATCGTTCGGACAAGGTCGCATGGCTCAGTTGGTAGAACCCACTGGTCAAGTTA
>ENA-UOIY01002632-UOIY01002632.1-human-gut-metagenome-genome-assembly--contig:-P114-NODE-2632-length-12957-cov-4.745543_pt1 | contig 12957 bp, 6 predicted proteins | sample MGYA00242335_ERZ723882 | MGnify/ENA metagenome assembly ERZ723882
AATCCCGTTTTTACATGTTTGGTTTTAGGAATGGCCCCCAAGGTTATGACCTTGGGGGCCAACTCGCACTCTTGAGTGAGTCAATAAGTTATCTGATATTGTCTCGGCTGCTTGCCGGGTTAACACTTTGTACGCATTAAAAGGCGCTTCTGGACACCTTTTGCTGATGAACAATTCGAAACATAATTTTATATATCGCCACTTTTTAAGCAATAGCGTTTTCCCTGAATATCTTCATGCGTTTTTATAAGCGTCCAAGTCATACTATCATCAAAAATATAAATATCTTCCGGCAAGAAATCTTCTCCTTCCAACAAAGTCTGAAAATTCAATTTCAATACAGTTTCTTTGCCGAATTTCCAGTAATTCTTTATCAGTATTCTTTCGCATGAATGAATATCCCAGAAGGCATAAACTGTCTTTATTTTTGATGCTACCTCATCGAAGAAAGGTTCTTCAACAATAATCGGATTTTTGATATAATCCCATAAATACCCCAAATAACACAATCCATCTACAAATTTGTGTTTTATTTGTATTTGTGGTACATACAACGGATGAGTAGTATTTACAAAACAGTTTATATAATTGTTTCTAAGTGTATCGCAACTTTCGCGGTCTATAATTTTTACATGAGATTTAAATTCTTTAAGCTCCATAACACACCTTTTGTTTTCATTTACTGAATACGTATAGTACCTTTTTCGCCACCTGGAGTTGTATAATTAATATGATTAAAGTTGTGCGGGTTAGGGGCGTTATGCGGCCCCTCTATTCGCTTAACTGTTCCACCTGCTTCCTCTATCAAATCAATAGCTTCTTGTTGAGTAGGCACTTGTCCATTCAAATCATAAATGGTGCCGCCTTCGCTTATTGTCCTAACATTTTGCTTCCAAGTCTTGTCTCCACGCCAGCCTTTTCCGCCAACACCTCTTCCGGTGGAACTTGCCTCACCATTGGAACTAAACTGCATATTAGGATCGTTGAACAGACCCTCAACGCCAGCTTTAACAATAGAACCAGCAGCAACAGAACCACTGACCAAAACGGTTCCCGCTGCGGCAACGCCAGGGACGGTTACCGTTCCGCCCGTGGGAAGTGCCAAAGCTATGCTGCCGCCGGCAAGGCCCGCAGATGTCCCGATGGTTATTACTTCCGTTGCAGCGCCCAAGACAACGGTAAGGATATGTCCGAACCCGCGTCCCCATGCCATTGCGTCCTGTTTCCCCATAAATGGCTCGCGCACGGGAGGTACATAGTCAGTTCCCAAACCAGTATCAAAACCACTGGTAATGGTAAGGTCATTATACAGATTTGAAAGCGGCCCCATTGCATCGTCATATATGGCCGTTCCAGTACCTTGTAAAAAGGCCCCAATGTTTCCAAGCCAACCCAGCAGAATTTTCTGCTGTTCCAGTTCTACGCTCTGTTGTGCCTCGATTCTTTTCGTTTCCGCATCGCACACGCGGCGAACAAAATCTTTGGCAGCCTCCGCAAGGTTCGAAAAATGGCTGGGGACAGATATAGTCTGCCCGGCGGCATTGGTAAACGGAATCCGGGAATCCGCTACCACACCATTGACCACCGAGTTGGAATAGCTTGTGGACACGCTTCCGGCAGCCGCCGCGCCGCCCGCATAGGAGCCGATTTTTTGACGGACAGCAGTGTTGGTGTACGATTTCTTGACCGCTGACGAAGTGTTCGCTACTGTCTTTGTTGTCGTGCCTGTGACAGCAGACTTGACTGCATTTACCGCGGAGGAAACAGCCGATGAAACCTTGTTGGCTACGCTGCTCACAAAGTTCTTTACGGAGTTGACCGCGTTCGTAACGCCGTTTTTGATGCTGTCCCAAATGGAATGCCCGCTGGGGTCGGCGTAGTTCACGGGGTTGTTGTGGGCATAGGTGTACCGGTTCTGTGAAAGCGCGTTTGTCAGCACGCCGGAGAAGCTGTCCTGTGTGATGAAGCCGCCGTTCTGCGGGGCGTAATACCGCGCGCGCAGATACTGCAGGCCCGTGAACGGGTTCTGCTCCTCGCCGTTGTACCCATAGAACGGAGCCTGGATGCCGAATTCATCGGCATTGATGTAGCCGTATGCATCGTAGGCGTATTCCTGCGTGACAGCGCCGTCCTTTAACAATTGTACCACGCTGCCGCGCCCGTCGTAAAGATAGGTTTCGCTTTCGCCCTCATGGTCCGCATACAGGCGCTGCTGCCCATACACAAAGGCTGTGTCGCTGTTGTAGCGGCTGCCCAGCGTCAGCACCTCGGTGTTTTCCCGGTTCACGTCGTTGACATAGTACATCAGGTCATAGGCCGGGATGAAGTGCGTGGGGCCGTTGCCCGTATTGGGCACCTTGGCGGTCTCGATGATCTGCCGCGCGTCGGCGTCCGTTACGCCCAGCCGCTCCAGCATTTCAATGTCCATATCCGTAAAGCCGAGCTTTTTCAGCTTCTTGACAGCCCAATCGGAAATGGCGCCGCCGTCGCCTTCGTTATTCCCGTTCCCGTTGTTTCCGCCGCCATTCCCGTTGTTGCCCGGCTTTCCGTTGCCGTTGTTGGTGTTGCCGTTCCCGCCGTGGTCGTTGTCCGCGCCGCCGTTGTTGGTGTAATCGCCGTTGGCGTTGCCCACACCGTAGGCGGAAGCCTCGCCGGACGCTTCGTCCTCACCGCCGAACAGGCCTGTAAACCAATCCACCACGCCCTGCCAGAAGCCCGTTCCTTCTTCAGCCTCCGCGGGCGTATTTTCCGCTGCCGCATTGGCCTGCTTGGGATTTTTCGGCCCCTCCGGTGCATCGGGGATGCAGTTCCAGTGGCCGTTGTTCCAATAGCCCGGCAGATGGGGGAACTTGTTCAGGTGGCGGTCGATCATCTTGAACTCAAGGCCGTAGGAGCGGTCACCAAGGCCGTCGTACAGCACGCTCATCAGCAGGCTGCCGCCCTCGCGCACCGCCAGCAGGCGGCTTTCCGTGTCATAGATGTATTCGTACACGCCCTCGCCGGATTCCATGGACGTCATATTCCCGTCCGCATCCCAGGTGTAGGCTGTGACAGACGCGCCGCCGGTGCTCTGCAGGCGGTCGGCTTCATCATACACAAATACGGTGGTCCCGTTCGGCCCTTCCTCCTTGATGCGGTTGCCCGCGCCGTCGTAGGTATAGGCAACGGTCTGCCCGTTTTCGGTGGCCGTGGCAAGCTCGCCGCGCTGCGTATAGGTATAGCTGCGCTCGGCGCTCCGCTCGCCCTGTGTCACGGTCTCGGTGGCGATGTATCCCGTGGCGTCGTAGGTGTAGCTGAATTCAGAAACCACAGCGCCGGAGGCGTCGCAGTTCGTCAGCCGGACCACACGGCCCGCGAGGTCGTATTCGGCGGTGGTGACGCTTCCGTCCGCGCGCGCGACCTGCGTCACGCTGCCCTGGGCGTCGTATTGATACACCGTTTCGCCGCCGTCCCGGCCGGTCACTTTCACCATGCGGCCCAGCGCGTCGTATTCGTAGCCCACGGTTTTGCCGTCCGGGTAGGTGATGGCGCTGATCTCGCCGTTTTCGTTGTAGGCATAGCTTACCGTGGCGCTGAACGCGTTGGTATAGGAAACCAGCCGCCCGTTCGCGTCATAGGTATAGGTGCTGTCGCCCGTGGCGTCCCGCATGGAAACAAGGTTGCCGTCCGGGCTGTAGGAATAGAGCACATCCGCCTCACCGGTACTGTAGCTCTTTTGGACGAGCGCGTCAAGGGCGTCATAATCGTAGGTGATGGATTTTCCGCTGGGCAGCTGAGCGCCCACCCGGTTGCCCACCTCGTTGTAGGTGTTCTGCGTGGTTTCGCCTTTGGCGTTGGTGGTGGAAACGAGCTGTCCGGCCAGGTCATAGGCATAGGCCGTGGTCTTGCCCTCGCCGTCCGTGCGGGTGACAAGGTTGCCCACGCTGTCGTAGCCGTAGCTTGTGGTGACGCCCGTGCCGTCCGTCACGCTGGTAAGACGGTCCAGCGCGTCGTAGGCATATTGCGTGGCGCGGCTCTCCGCGTCCTTCACCAGCGTCACGTTGCCCATGCTGTCGTATTCGTACTGCGTGGCGGCGTTCAACGGGTCCAGAACCTGCGTAACGCGGCCATTGAGGTCATAGGTATACTGCACGCTCGCGCCCCCGGCGTCGGTCGCCTTCAGAACACGGTCCATGCTGTCGTACTGGAAGCTGGTGGTCTGGCCCAGCGCGTCCGTGACGCCCGTCATGTTGCCGTTGGCGTCGTAGGACATCGTGGTGGTGCGGCCCTGCGGCTCGGTGATCTGCGTCAGGTTGCCCATCACGTCATAGACATACTGCGTCATTGCGCCCGCAGGGTCCAGCCTGGAGGCAATGCGGTCCAGCGCGTCGTAGGTGTATTTTTCCGCGTTGCCCTCCGGCGAAACAAGCTCGGCAAGATTGCCGTTTGCGTCGTAGGACATGCCTGTCACGCCCAGGTTTGCGTCCGTGATGCCCGTGACGCGGTGCATGGCGTCATAGGCATAGGCGGTCACGCGGCCCAGCGCGTCGGTTTCGCTGGCAAGGTTGCCCCTGTCGTCGTAAGCATACGTCAGGCTGCGGCCCTCCGGCCCTGTGAGGCCCGTCACGCGGCCCAGCACGTCGTAAGCGTAGCCGTACTGTGCGCCGCTGGCAAGCGTCTTTTTCACAAGGCGGTTCATCCGGTCCGGCTCCCACTGCGTCACATTGCCCAGCGGGTCGGTTTCAGAAGTGCGGAAGCCCGAATGGTTGTAGGTATAGGCATAGGTCTCGCCATTGGGCAGCGTGGCGGAAATGAGGTTGCCCACGGCGTCGTAAGCGTATTCGGTGACATAGCCCATGGGGTCGCGCTGTTTGGTAACGCGGCTGAGGGAGTCATACAGATACTGTATCTCGCCGCCGTCCGGGTTCACCTGCCCGATGACGTTGCCCAGCGCGTCGTAGCTGTTCTGCGTCAGGTTGCCGTTTCCGTCGGTATAGCCCGTCACGCGGTTCAGCACGTCGTAATCGAATTTCAGCGCGCTGCCGTCGGCGTTTTCCCGGCGCGTCAGATTTTCGTTTTCGTCGTAGAAATATTTTGTGACAGCGCCCAGCGGATCGGTCACGCTGGTGAGCTGGCCGATCTTGTCGTAGGTGTACTTCCACTGGCGCAGCGAGGCGTCCTCGCTCTGCAGCAGATTGCCGTTGAGGTCATAGGTATAGGTGGTCACCTTTCCCTCCGGATCCCGGATGGAAGTGACGTTGCCCGCGGCGTCGTAGGCATATTCCGTTACATTGCCGTCAAACTCCTGCACCGAGATGAGGTTCCCCGCGTTGTCGTAGGTATAGCGGGTGGTCTGGCCCAGCGCGTCCGTAGCTGTCAGCGGCAGGCCCACCGCATTGTAGGTATAGGTGTAGGAAAGCCCGGCGTTGTTGGCCTCCTTCGTGACATTGCCCAGCACGTCGTATTCGTATTCCGTAACAAGGCCGTCCGCGTCCTCCATGCGGATAAGCCGGCCGCCCCTGTTGTAGGCGTACTGTGTGGAGGAGCCGTCCGGCAGCGTCTCCTTGATGAGATTGCCCGCGGCATCGTATTCCATGGTGTATTTCTGGCCCAGCGCGTCGATGATCTCAACAGGCAGGCCACGCCCATTCAGCCTGTAGCGGGTGGCGTTGCCCAGCGCGTCGTGGATCTCCGCCAGACGGCCCGCCGCGTCATACACATACAACGTCTGCGCGCCCGTGGGGTCCTTCGTCAGCGTCACGTTGTTTTTGTTGTCAAAAGCGCTCGTCCACACGCTGCCCCTGGGGTCCGTCTGCTGCGTCACATTGCCGTTTGCGTCGTAGACGTAGCCGATGGACGCGCCGTTCTCATTGGTGACGGTAAGAGGGCTGCCTACGGCGTTGTACGTCAGGGAGGAAACGCCCTCCATGGCGTCCGTCATCTGAGAAACACGGCCCAGAGCGTCATAGGCATAGGAAACAGTCCCGCCGCCCGGCAGGGTGGTTTTTACGGTGCGGCCATTGGCGTCGCGCTCATACTGCACGGTGCGTCCGGCGCTGTCCGCCACGCTCAGCTCGTTGCCGTTTGCGTCGTAGGCAAAGGTGGTGACAAGGCCCAGCAGGTCGGTATATTGCGCAAGACGGCCCATCGCGTCGTATTCCAGCAGCATGCTGCTGCCGTCCGGACAGGTCTGTTTTGTGGGCAGGCCCACAGCATTGTATTCATATGTGGTCGCGTTGCCCAGCGGATCAATGGTTTTTGCGATTTGGCCTGTGGCGTAGTCGTATTCCACAGACGTCACGCCGCCGTCGGGCGCTGTGATGGAGGTTTGGTTGCCCAGCGCGTCGTAGGCGTACGTGGTGGTATACCCGTCGGCGTCCGTGCTGGTGAGCATGCGGCTCATGGCGTCGTAGGTAAAGGCGAGGGTGTTGCCGAGAGGATCGGTCTCGGAGAGCTTGTTGCCCAGCGCGTCGAAAGTATAGGCCCAGGCGCTGCCCTCCGCGTCCGTGATGGACGTCATGTTGTCGTTGGCGTCGTAGCCGAAATCAAGGCGGTTGCCGTTGGGGCGATGGTGGCCACGACACGGCCCGCGGCGTCGTAGATGTATTCGGTATATGCGCCGTCCGCCGCCTGTTCGCCCACGGTGCGTCCGGCTGCGTCGAACACCGTTTTCGAGGTGTTGCCCAGCGGGTCGGTAACAGAGGTCCGGCGGCCCATGGCGTCGTAGCCAAAGGTGTACACGCTGCCCGCCGCATCCGTCATTTTAACGAGCAGCGCGCCGTCGTATTCAAACGTGGCCGTACCGCCCATGGCGTCCGTCATCGTAATGGGATTGTGGTTTGCGTCGTAAGTAAAGGTGTTCTGTGTGCCGTCATTGTAAATGACAGCCGTCATGTCGCCTGCTTCGTTGTATTCGTAGCGCGTGGTTTTGCCCGCGTAATCGGTGAAAGAAGCAGGCTTGTTCTGCGCGTTGTAGGTATAGGTTTGGCTTGCGCCGTCGAAGCGGGTCTGTTTCGTGAGATTTCCCGCCGCGTCGTATTCATAGGCAGTGCGGTTGCCCAGCTTGTCCACAAAGGCAGAGCGCTGGTTGCCTGCATCGTATTCAAAGCTTTCGACTGTGCCGTCAGGATATTCGATGCGCGTGGTGCGGTACTGTTCGTCATAGTGGTACACCGTGATATTGCCCGACGCATCGGTGGCAATGGTTTTGCCGTCCTCATAGGCCAGCTTTGAAACGCCGCCGTTGCCGTCCGTCTGCTCCACCACACGGCCCTTTTCGTCGTAGATATTCACGACCATCGCCGTGCCGTTGGCGTCGACCCAGCTCGTCATGCGGTGCGCTGCATCGTAGATATATTTTGTTTCATTGCCCAGCGCGTCGAAATAGCTGACAAGGTTTCCGGCGTCATCATAGGCATAGCGAACAAGCCCGCCATCCGGCAGGGTAACGGAGCGGATCATGCCGTTTTCGTCCAGCGCAATGGCAAACGTCTTGCCCGAGGGCGTGGTAACGCCTGTCAGGTTGTAGGCGGCGTCATAGGACAATGCGGTGGTGAAGCCGTTGATGTCTGTGATGGACGCCAGAAGGCCCCAGGAATTGAACCGGCGCACTGTGCCGTCCCGGCTCGTGATCTCGTATTCGTAGACGTCAAAGGTCTGGACATCCGGGTCTTCTTCCGTACCGAAATCTTCGGTGACTTCGCCTGTTTTGATGCGGGAAAGGGACAGGCCGTACCCGGCAGGACCTGTAAAGCCGCCGTTCCCGTCCGGCGTAAAGGGCAGGATGCTGCCGTCGCCGCGCCGGTATGCAATGGAGCCGTCCGCAAGCTGCGACAGGGCCTCGTCATATTCAAAGCTCCAGCCACGCCCAAACATGGAATGGATGCTTGCGCCCACGGAGTTGTAGGTGCGGCTGAGGGAGAATTGACCGCCAAGATCGGTGACGGCGGCGTCTTGTGCAGCAAGATAGAAGTTGCCCGTATTGAGATTGATGGGTTCGAACCCGAATTCGCAATGCAGGCCGCGGCCCATCAGCATCGTGTCGATGAGTGTCTTGTCTTCGTCGCTCAAATCGGAGGGATTGTATGGCTCTGCTGTTTTTGGGTTGCGGATGAACAGCGTGTTATTTTCCACCAGCAGCCTGTCCACAACACGGTTGTCACGGGCGAGCTGGTCGTAATCCACGCCGTAATAGTTGGCGATCTTCGTCAGTGTATCGAACTGTTTGACCTTGTAGATCAGGAATGGTTCACTGGTGACGGTCTTTCCTGTAACGCCGTCCTTAGTGGGGGTGGCGGACAGGGTGTACACAGTATCATAGTCAAAATCGACGAACGGCACGACTGTCTGCCAGTTGGACAGACGGCGGCTGTACTTCGTGGCGCCGTCCGGGAACAGGTTCTGGAACAGCGTGCTGTTGGGATACAGGAACTTGTTGCCCAGCTCCATGCTGCCCGCGTAATTTTTGCTTTCGACGTTCAGCTTGTATTCCAGCGTCGCGCCGGGCGTGGCGATGCCGTCCCAGAACGCGCCGTAGAATTCGATTTTACCGGAACGGTCGGTGGCGTTGATGGGGCGCAGGTTTATGGTGGTGTCATCCAGCGGATAGTTGCGGTCCACATCGCCCACTTCGTACCACTTGATCTCGATGCTGGGCGGTACGTCCGGGGTCAGCCCGGCGTTGTAGAACAGGCCGCCCAACGTTACATTGTTTTCCGGGCTGCTCATGAGCATGAGGCCATAGTTCGGCTCAATGCCCTTCTGCCAGTTGTTGACGATCTCGGTGACGTCCACGCGGTGATAGCCGACGCCGCCTACGAAGGAACCCGCGAATTCACGTTCCCGGCTTGTGATGAAATCCCAATGGCTGCCGAATCCCGTATGTGCGTCGACTTCATCGAATGTACAGGAGGAATTGAGCTTGTACACCTCAAAGGCAGTCGTTCCGCCGGAGAGGTCCACATATTCGTAGAGTACCAGTTCGGCGCTCTCGATCTCGGCGTCCTCGGGCAGGTTCGCAAATATATTGTCAAAATGCAGGAAAGCGCGGTTGGTCTGCCAGGTGCCGTCATCGGGATAGCCCGCCCAGTATTTGTAGGCGTAGCCTGCCGAAGCGGTACCGCGGCTGTTGTAGTAATAGGAGGGAGCTGCGGTGAACATACTTGCAGCCGCCTTTTCCGTGTTGACGATGCTGGGGTCAAGGATAACGGGATAGGCACGTTCCGGTGCGGAAAGCCACGCCGCATCAGCAGACACGGTGACGATCCGCTGGCCGTCCTTCTCTTCCAGAGCAACAGAGACGGCGTAGCTCATCTGGCCCGCCGCATCCGTCATGTAGGGAGCGGAGAGATGAAACACGGGTTTGTCGCTGCCGGGCTGGAACAGGTACAGAACGCCGTCGATCATGCGCGCGTCCAGGCCGGGCGCGTCCAGAAGATAACGGAAGGTGCTATGCTCCGACGGCGCGTTGAGGATGATGTCCTCTTTCACCATCAATTCCTGCGCAGTATACTGCACATCAACGCCGGGGAACACTTCATTGTACCGCACGGCGTTTTCAAGAGAGGACGGATGTGTGAAATCACCTTCCAGCGGGACAAGGTGCATGGAAGCGCCGCCCAACGTTACACAGAGGCCGTCTCCCGGCGCGAACTCCACCGGCATGGAAAGCGCCAGATCGTTCGCGGCGTTTTCATAGGTCGGCACACCGTTTTTGTCCTCCACAATGAGTGTGTTATCGATGGCGTGTTCCTGCCCGTTTTCATCCATATATGTATTGGGGACCGGGCTGATGACTGTGATATATTCTTTGCGCGCGGCAGAACCGCGTGCGGCGCTGAAAAGGTTGGCGGACGGCGCGGAAAATACACGCGCGTACTCCGACACTTCCACCGGAGCGCCGTATTTTTCCGCATAGGGGTCATATTTCTCACGCAGTATCGGCGCACGAAGCTCCACCGGCGGTTCTTCCGGTGTTTCTTCTGCCGCCGACTCTGCCTTTGAACTGCTATTATCTTCTTCCGGTCCGGTTCCGCTTGCGCTCTCGGAAGCATCCGCAGATTCCGGAGCCGGGGAAGAATCGGACGAAGAACTGCTGTCTGGTATTTCTTCCGGCGCAGAAGCAGAAGAACTGTCCGGCGCTTCCGTCGGCGCGCTTTCCGGAACGCCGGATGAAGCGGGCGGTGCGGATTCCGCCGGAGTGCTGTCCGGCGTGGACGCTGACGCGTCGGCAGATTCGTCAGCCGCCTGCTGCTGCGCTTCATAGTCCACAGGCTCCGGCTGCTCCAGCGGTGCTGAAACAGGGATGCGCGGTACAGGTGCTTCGGCTGCAAATGCCTGTACCGGTACGCTTGTGAAAAGCATGCTCAATACAAGCACAAGACTCAAGGTTTGCCGCAAATGTCGTGCTATCTTTTTCATGACTTCTCCTCGCTTTCTGTATCTTCAAGCCGAACTTGGGTAACAAATGGCTTAATTTAATTATATTAAGGGAAACAGAAAGATTAAATTGATAAGTCGAACGAAAAAAACACAAACTATTTTAAAACAACTGTAAAACGCTATTTTTGCAACCGTGTATATGTTACAAGACTATTACAACGCAAAAGAGTACTGATGGTATACTATAATGACTTTATAATGCGTTTAGCTCTGTGATAAATGTCCATATAATATATTTATTATATACTGTGAGGATATTTGCCATGGCTGTTGAATTTAATTATGCAAAGCTTGGGGCGCGAATTCGAAAGAAGAGGCGTGAATTAGGTTTAAGCCAAGAGATGCTGGCGGAAAAGGCGAGTCTTACAAAAGCACACATCAGTCATATTGAAAATTCGTATTCCAAGCCGAGTGTACAAACATTATTTCAAATCGCTCATGCATTGGATATTACCGCAAACGAGCTTTTGTATGATTATGCGGATGTATCTATGGATGAGTTTTGCGCTGTCATCTCTGAACTGTGTGCAGACTGCTCTCCGCGTGAACGGGATATGATTTTATCAGTTGTTAAAACAATGACTGCGAGTTTTCCATTGCTTGACAACGAGTAAATATTAAGGAGAAGGTGTGCTGCTGGTGTTAGCTTTTACTGCGGAGGACCGCCCGTTGATTGAGCGTATATACTTGTCCAAATCTCCAGCCTTGCGTAAGCTTGCATATAGATATTTAAAAGATGAACAGGCAGCGGCGGACGTTGTGCAACAATCCGCACTGGATTTTATGGAGATATTCCACACACTTACTTATGTTTCCGAGAGTAAGCTGTGTGGTTATCTTTATATTATCACCAAGAACAATATTTTTGATGTTTTAGGGAAAAATGGACGTGAGTTTCCAGCGGAAACTCTTGAAAATCATGCGGAGCAAATGGACGCAGAGGAAATTGTGATTGGACGAGTAAGTGCAGAAGTGATGTATAGAAAGATTTCAGAACTGCCGCCGCGCTATGGTGCATACATACAAATGGCATACTTGGACAAACTGGACCCAGCAATTATTGCGAAAGTTTTAAAAGTGAAGCAAGATAGTTTGAGAATGCTGGGGTATCGGGCAAGAAAAATGTTGGCAGAATTGTGCCAGGCAGAGAGCGAGGTGTAAATTGATGCGTCAAAAGAATAGATCAAGCTCTACAACTCAGGCGGAGGGCGTAGATGACTTCGCGCTGGAGGCGGCGGGTGTTGTATACCGCGAATACTTGTTTAAAGAATTTGAAGATATTGAAAACGACCCCGACGCAGAAGACCTCCCGGATGAAATGATACAGCAATTAAATCATAACGTAATCAAAGAGTTTCGAAGAATCCAATGTCGTGAAAAGGGGAGGAGGCGCTATCGTCGAATTCTACAGGTGGCTGCATGTATCACAGTAATTATGCTTCTACTTCCCACAGCTGTGTTTCAAGTAGACGCAGCTCGGTCTGGCATTGCCAACTATCTTATTTCCAGCTTTCCGCAATTTGCTGAGATACAATACGATAGCTATGACAATGCAAAACCGCCTTTTGGTTGGTCATCACCGTATTATCCGGCATGGCTGCCAGAAGGGAGCAAGGTAACAAAGGTTTTGATGGAATCACAGGGGGATTTTGTTTGGTATGAAGATTCTAAGAACCATGAGTTCCAATTTACGGTGTTGACCGAAACTATTCAGGGGCCATCATTTGATGAAGAAGATATGGAATCTGAAAAAGTAGATATTAATGGACACAGCGCAACTCTGTTTTATACGAAAGATAGGCGTATCCATTCGCTTGTTATTCCTAAATTGGATACAATATTAATCATTACCGGTGAAATTTCTGCAGATGAGGTAATGAAAATTGGAGAAAGTATAAATTTATAAGAATTTTTTGTTGCATTTTTCTCCTTAATAGGTTGTATATTATAGAAGCATAATTTAAGGAGGAATTAGTGTGAAAAAGAAACTTATTCGTATGGTGTCCCTCGTTGTATGTGTATTGATGATATCAGCTTGCTTTCCGGTGTATGCGCAAAGTTCAAGCAACGAGGACTTTTCAATTCAGCCACGCTGGACGGAACTTAGTACATATCAGTGTTCATTGACAAGCCATAGTGGACTTTTCAGTAATGCTACAGTTGCAAGCACGGCTTCGACACATAGCGCATACAGCAAAATTGAAATGACGCTCACGATTCAGGTCTGGAGCAATGGCGCATATATTGACACTTCTAATTCATGGAGATCTTCAGGTTCGGGTGCTACAAGTATTGAAAAAAATATAAAACTGTCACAAGGAAATTATCGGGCAAAATCAGTAGTTAAGGTTTATTCATCCAGCGGGACATATCTTGAGACGGTGACTAAGTATTCGGCTGATATTGTAATTTAAGTTATCATGTCAGCCATCAAAATGAATTTTATTATTTGAAAAAGGCGGGCTGCTTACAAGCGGCCCGCCTTTTTGTATGTCGAAAACCACTCGCTAGGCGAGTGGTTCAAAAGAAGACTAATGT
>ENA-UOIY01002633-UOIY01002633.1-human-gut-metagenome-genome-assembly--contig:-P114-NODE-2633-length-12954-cov-82.831072_pt1 | contig 12954 bp, 14 predicted proteins | sample MGYA00242335_ERZ723882 | MGnify/ENA metagenome assembly ERZ723882
GTGCGGCGGTCATACAGGGCGGACAGAGTCGTCCGCCCCTACAAAGCAGAACAAGAACCGTGCGATACGGGACGTCGGGGACGCCGTCCCCTACGGAGCGTGACCGCACGTGCCGTAGGGCGGAAGGGGCACGTGCAATGGGCGGGCGGGGTGTCCGCACAGGCGGCAAAAGGCGCTGTCCTTTCGGACAGCGCCTTTGAACGTATAGGGGAAATTACTCCTCGTCGGCGTCCTCGTCAGCGGAGGGAGCCAGCAGAGCGCGGATGGACAGGGAGATCTTCTGCTTCTCCTCGTCGATGGCGGTGATCTTGGCGTCCACCATCTCGCCCTCGGTCAGCACGTCGCCGGGCTTCTCGATGCGGCGGTCAGCGATCTGGGAGATGTGGATCAGGCCATCCACACCGGGCACGACCTCGGCGAACGCGCCGAAGGTCATCAGCTTCACGATGCGTACGTTGGCCACATCGCCCACGTGGTAGGTAGCCATGAACTTATCCCAGGGATTCATGCTGCGATCCTTCACGCCCAGAGAGATCTTGTGCTTCTCGGGATCGAAGGAGATAACATACACATCCAGCGTGTCGCCCACGGAGACGACCTCGGCGGGATTCTTGATACGGCTCCAAGACAGCTCGGAGATATGTACCATACCATCCACGCCGCCGATGTCCACGAACACGCCATAGCTGGTCATGGACTTCACAGTGCCGGTGTAGTGCTTGCCGACCTCGATGTTGTTCCAGATCTCGGCCTGCGCCGCCTGACGAGCCTCGTAGGTGACAGCCTTGATGGAACCCACCACACGGCGGCGGGCGCGGTTGACCTCGGTGATGCGCAGGGACACGGTCTGGCCGATCATGGTGCTCAGCTCAGCGCCGCGGGGCAGGCCGGACTGAGAAGCGGGCACGAACACGCGCACGCCCTTGACGTTGACCACGATACCGCCCTTGTTCTCCTCGGTGACCTTGCCTTCCAGCGTGGTCTTTTCCTCGCGGGCCTTCTCGATGTCCTCCCAGACCTTCACAGCGTCCAGACGCTTCTTGGACAGCATGGCGTAGCCCTCCACGTCGTTGACGCGGATGATGTACGTCTCGATCTCGTCGCCGACCTTGACGACATCCTCAGGCTTCACGTTGGGATCAGCGGACAGCTCGTCCACAGAAATATAGCCCGCCTGCTTGCAGCCCAGATCGACCTGCACCTCGGTGGGGCCGATCGCCGTTACGATACCGGTTACCTTCTCTCCTGTATTCAAAGTCTTAAAAGATTTTTCCAGCATTTCCTCGAAGCTCTCTTCGGTAGCTTCCACGTTCTTGATCTCGTCGCTCATTGTTGCATATACCTCCTTAATGATGCCCGCTGGCGTGGACGCGCCGGCTGTAAGCCCCGCCACAGAACATCCGTTAAGAAAGTCAGCCCGTAGTTCCTCCGCGCCCTCGATCTGATAGACGCGGGCGCAGCGGGTACTGCAGATCTCCGATAAATGTTTGGTGTTGGCACTCTTACGATCTCCGACCACGACCATAACGTCCACCCGCCCGGCGATATCCGCCGCCTCGGATTGACGTTTTTGCGTAGCATCACATATTGTATCAAATATTTCGGCGTTTGTACACTCTTTTTTTAAAAAATTTACGCACTTTTCCCATATCGAGCGGATGCAGGTGGTCTGCGCGACAGCCAGCAAACGCTCTGTCCGCCGCGTGGGGACAGCCGCCAGCCATTCCGCCAGCTCCTCCGCATTGCCCAGCACCACGCTGCGGCTGCTGCGGCTGGCGGCGGCGATGACCTCCGGGTGGTGATCCTCCCCGATGATGAGGGGCGTCCGCCCCTCCTGCTCCGCCCGCTCCACCAGCCGGTGGATGCGCAGCACATGGGGACAGGTGGCGTCCAGCACCCGCGCGCCCCGCGCTTCCAGCGTCCGGTACGTCTCCACCGGCTCGCCGTGGGCGCGGATGAGCACCGTCTCCCCCGGCTGCACCTCCTCTGCGGACTGCACCTGCCGGGCGCCCAGCGCCTCCAGCCGCCGCACCACGCTGTCGTTGTGGATGATGCTGCCCAGCATAACGCAGCCGCCGGCGGCTGCGGCCTCCTCCGCCATGCGCACCGCCCGCTCCACGCCGTAGCAGAACCCGGCGCTCTGCGCCTGTATCACTCGCATTCGATGCCTCCCAGCGCGTAGGCGCGGCGCATGACCTCACGGGCGTTGGCGGTGTATTCCTCCGCCGTGCCCTTCCGCCCGGTGTACTCCGGGGCAAACGGCGCGCCGATGATGATGGGCGTCCGGCGGAACAGGCGCTTCTTCGTGCCGATGAACACCGGCACCAGCTTCACCCCCGCGCGGATGGCCATCATGCCCGCGCCGGACTTGACCTCCGCGTGGCCGGGGTTTTTTACCCGCGTGCCCTCCGGGAACAGGAACAGGTTCCAGCCGTCCCGCAGGCTCTGTATGGCGGTCTTGACCGCGCCGATGTCGCTGTGTCCCCGATCCACCGGAAACACGCCGATGGCGCGGAGGAAACCGCCCAGCACCGGTATGGAAAACAGCTGCTTCTTGGCCATGATCCGCACGTTGAATGCCTGGGGCATGGACAGCACAAACAGCACCGGATCCCACAGATTGGAGTGGTTGGCACACAGCAGGTACGGCCCCTCCCCCTCCTTCAGGTTCTCCGTGCCCCGCAGCTCCACCGGCAGGAAAAACAGCACCAGCGGCCGCAGCACCCGCCACACCGCCGCGTAAAACTTGTTTCTCACTGCTCCACGCTCCCCCGGATCACATCCAGCAGCAGCTCCAGACTGGCCGCGAAGTCCATGTCCGTGTTGTCGATCATGATGGCGTCGTCCGCCGGGCGCAGCGGCGCCGCCGCCCGGTGGGTGTCGTTATAATCCCGCTGCTCCATCTCCCGCAGCACCTCGTCAAAGGGCTTGGGCGTGCCCCGCTGCTCCAGCTCCAGACAGCGCCGCCGCGCCCGCGTCTCCACATCGGCGCACAGGAAGATCTTCACGTCCGCGTCCGGCAGCACCACCGTGCCGATGTCCCGGCCATCCATGATGACGCTGTGCTCCCGCGCCAGCGAGCGCTGCAGCTCCATGAGATAGTCCCGCACCTGCGGGATGGCCGACACATCGGAGGCGTACCGGGAGATGGCGGGCAGCCGGATCTCCTTCGTCACGTCCTCGCCGTTGAGGTACATCCGCTGCAGGCCGTCCTCGTCGTACCGCAGAGACACGGTGATCTCCGGCAGCGCCGCCGTCACCGCCGCCGCGTCCGTGGGCTGAATGTCGTGCCGGTACATGTACACGCCGATGGTGCGGTAGATGGCGCCCGTGTCCACATACAGGATGTGCAGCGTCTCCGCCGCCGCCCGTGCCAGCGTGCTCTTTCCCGCGCCGGAGGGCCCGTCGATGGCCACGGCGTAATGCTTCTCAGTCATACATTTCCTCGCTTTCTGCGGCGGACAGCCCCGCCAGATACCCGGTCGCCCATGCGATCTGCAAATTAAACCCGCCCGTATAGGCGTCCACGTCCAGCACCTCTCCGGCAAAATACAGGCCGTCCACCCGCTTGGACGCCATGGTGTTGGGAGCTACCTCCCCCACCTTGACGCCGCCTGCGGTGACGATGGCCTCGCTGACCGGCCGCGTGCCGGTCACATCCAGCGCAAAGTGTTTCAGCACCTGCACCAGCCCACGGCGCTGCTCCTTCGTCAGGCTGTTGGCCTTTTCGTTTCCGGATAGCCCCGCCCGGCGCAGCAGCACCGGGATCATGCTGTGGGGCACCAGCCCCGCGGCGATGTTGCTCATATCCCGATTGGGATTCTCCCCGATGTCCCGCAGCAGCCGCGCGTCCAGCTTCTGCTCGTCCAGCGCGGGCTTCAGGTCGATATCCAGCCGGTACGTCTCCCCCTCCCAGCGCCGCAGATGGGCGCTGGCGGACAGCACCAGCGGCCCCGACACGCCGAAATGGGTGAACAGCAGCTCGCCGAACTCCCGGAACACCGGCTTTTTCTTTCCGTTGTACACCGTCAGCTCCACGTTCCGCAGGCTCAACCCCTGCATGTCCGGGCAGTCGCTCCCGGCGCACACCAGCGGCACCAGCGAGCCGCGAGGCGGCACCACCGTGTGCCCCAGCTCCTGCGCCATGCGATAGCCGTCCCCGGTGGAGCCGGTGCCCGGATAGGACACACCGCCGGTGGCCAGTATCACCGCCTGCGCGGGATAGGCATCCTTCTCCCCCTGCACGGCTGTCACCGCGCCGTTCTCCGTCTCTATATGCAGCGCCCGATCCCGCGCCCAGCGGACGCGGCGGCGCTTCAGCTCCCGTTCCAATGCGTTGGTGATGTCAAAGGCACTGTCGGACACCGGGAACACCCGATTGCCCCGCTCCACCTTCAGCGGCACGCCCAGCTCCCGGAAAAAGGCCATGGTATCCTGCGGCGTGAACCGCGTCAGCGCGCTGTACAGGAACCGCCCGTTGCCGGGAATGTTGGCCAGCAGCGTCTCCCGGTCACAGTCGTTGGTCACGTTGCAGCGACCCTTTCCCGTGATATTCACCTTTTTGCCCAGCCGTTCGTTGGGCTCCAGCAGCGTCACCTGCGCGCCCTGCCGGGCGGCGGTGATGGCCGCCATCAGACCGGCGGCGCCGCCGCCGATCACCACGATGCTCTTTTCCATATCACTCGTCGTCTTTTCCGAAAATACTGTACCGCGACCACACCTGCTCCATGTCCGCCAGCGTTGCGGACAGGTCATCCCGCCGCTGCTGTCCCACCGCCAGTATCAGCGCGTTCAGCAGGCTCAGGGGCGCCGCCATGGAGTCCACAAAGGAGATCATGTCGCAGGGCGCCAGCAGCGACACCGACGCCATCTGATACAGCGGCGACAGCGCCGAGTCGGTGATAGCCACCACGTCGCCGCCCTTCCTGCTGGCGTATTCCACCGCGTGTATGGCCATCTTGGAGTACCGGGGGAAGCAGATCCCCACCAGCACGTCCCCCTTACCGATGTGCGCCAGCTGCTCGTATATCTCGCCGGCGGCGCTGGACTGCACCAGCGTCACGTTCTTGAAGATCAGGTGCATGTAGAAGTTCAGGTAGCCCGCCAGAAACGACGAGGAGCGCACGCCCAGAATGTAGATGTGCTTGGCTCCCAGCAGCTTGTCCACCGCGCAGCTGAAGGCGTCGCGATCCAGCCGATCGATGACGTTGTGGATGCTGTTCATATCCCGCTGCATCACGCTGCCCAGAATATCCGCACCGGACATCTGGTCGCGAGACACCTGTATCCGCTGAATGGACGTCAGCTTGCCGCGGATCAGCTCCTGCAGCGCCTTCTGCATCTCCGGATAGCCGTCGTAGCCCAGCTGGGCGGCAAAGCGCACCACCGTGGACTCGCTGACCGAGGCCGTCTCTCCCAGCCGCGCGGCGGTCATAAACGCCGCCCGGTCATAGTTGTCCAGTATGAACGCGGCGATGCGCTTCTGTCCCTTGGAGAAGCCGTCCATACCGCTCCGAATGGTCTGCAAGACATTTTCGTTCATGTCAGTCGCTTCCTTTGATAGATTCCAGTTCTCCCGCTGTGAGATACCGCCACCGTCCCGGCGGCAGCGCTCCCAGCTCCAGGCCGCCCTCGGCTATCCGGCACAGGCGGGTCACGGTCAGCCCCACGGCGGCGCACATGCGGCGTATCTGCCGCTTTTTCCCCTGATGGATGACGATCCGGTATTCCGCTCTGTCGCCCCGGCGGTACAGCTCGTCCACCTGCGCCGGCGCGATGGGCTGTCCGTCCAGTGATGTCACGGCGCGCAGCCGCCCGGCGCTGCCTTCGTCCGCGCCGGAAACGGACACTATGTACACCTTGTCCACCTGATGGCTGGGATGCAGCAGCCGCTGGGTCAGCGCCCCGTCATTGGTAAACAGCAGCAGCCCCTCGGAGTCCCTGTCCAGCCGCCCCACGGGATAGACCCGCACGCCGCAGTCCTTCACCAGCTCCGCCGCCGTGCGCCGCCCGCGCTCGTCCGACAGGGTGGTGACATAGCCCCGGGGCTTATAGAGCATGATGTACACATGACCGGCGGCACAGCCGATGGGTCGTCCGTCCACCGCCACGGTATCCGTCTCCGGGTCAGCCTTGTCGCCGATGTGCGCCGCCTGTCCGTTGACTGTGACCCGTCCTGCGGCGATCCACTCCTCCGCCGTCCGCCGGGAGCACAGCCCCGCCGCGGCCAGCAGCTTCTGTACACGCTCGGTCATGCCGTCACCTCTTTCCCACATTCTCCGCCGCCCGCAGCAGGCGGGCGCGCAGTTCATTTTCCGCGCCGGTGAGCATAAAGCCCCAGCGGTACAGTGCCTCGTGGTCGTTCCAGTCGTCCCCGTCCCGCAGCGTCACCGCCACCAGCCGCCGTCCGTCCTTTTCCGCGCAGGACACCAGCGTCCGCCCCGCCGCCTTCGTGTACCCGGTCTTCAACCCCAGGCACCCCTCCATGCGGCCCAGCAGCTTGTTGTGATTGGTCAGCGTCCGTCCGCCGATGGATGCCTGCCGGGTAGATGCCATTCGCAGCAGCGTCGGTTCGTTCACCGCCGCCCTTGCCAGCTGCGCCATATCCCGCGCCGTGGAGTAGTGCTCCTCGTCGTCCAGCCCGTTGGGGTTGGCGAAATGGGTATCCGCCATCCCCAGCACCGCCGCCTTTTCGTTCATCAGCGCCACGAAGGGCTCCAGCCCTCCGGCACACTCCGTCACCGCCAGCGCCGCGTCGTTGCCGGAGCACAGCAGCAGGCCGTACAGCAGCTCCTCCAGCGTCAGCTTCTCCCCCGACCGCAGGTACATGGACGAGCCCTCCGCCATGTGGGATGCTGTAACGGTCACGACGTCCGTCAGCGTCCCCTGCTCCAGCGCCACCAGCGCCGTCATCAGCTTGGTGGTGCTGGCGATCAGCATGCGCTGCCGCCCGTTTTTTTCATACAGCACCCGTCCGCTGTCCGCATCCATCAGGACGCAAGCCGTGGCGGAGACCTCCACAGCCTCCGCCACAGCGGGTATGCAACAGAGCACTGTCAGCGCGGCGCACAGCGCCGCTCCCATACGTCGGATCACCGGAAGCCCCCCGTTCCTTACAGGATACCTCCAGTCTATTCCGACGCTGGCTCGTCTTATATATCAGAAATCCTTATTGCGCTTCTTATCCACGAAGCCCTCCACCCGATCCAGCAGCTCCGGCACCATCTCGATGACGCGATCCACCGTGGTGATGGCGGGCGTGCCCACCGGCAGCATGCGGGTCACACCGCCCTTGACCACCAGAAAGGCCATGGGCTCCACCCGCACACCTGCGCCGCAGCCGGCACCGGAGTTCTCCTTATTCTTGCCGTAGTCACCGCCGCCGCAGCCGAAGCCGTAGCTCAGCCGGGACACGGGGATCAGCGTCACGCCGTCAGGTGTGGTGATCGGCTCGCCCACGATGGTGTTGGAATCCACCATCTGACGGATCTTGTCCATGGACGTCTCCATCATCGCGGAGAGGGAGCTCTTGTTCTTTTCGGTCATTTCCATGATGTACTCTCCTTTTCTCAAGTTGTTATATGGTCTGCGCCATCGCCCGATGGCGTCCGGTCTGCGGTATCATGCTCCTTCGGCGCGGCTCCGTTCTCCTTTGCCTGCGCCTTTTCCTGCGCGCTGTGCCGCTTCTGCATGGCCAGATACCACCGCAGCACCGGCTTGGCAAAGGCAAGGCCGATGGCCAGCAGGTCGCGTATTTGCAGCGTCACGCCCACCTCGCCGGTGAGACGCAGCTCCGACGCGTCAAAGTCCGCCTCCACGTGGAGCCGGGGATCCGGTATGCGCATCAGCCGCTCCAGCTGCGGCATCACCGTCCACATGCCCGCGTTGACATAGCCGTACAGCTCCGCCGCGCCCGCCGGGTCAGCCGCGCCCGGCAGCGATGCCGACAGGTGCAGCGGGTCGATCAACAGCCGCTGCCGCGTTTTGCGCAGGCCGTTTTTCAGGCACTCCCACAGCGCGGGCAGCGCCGTCTTGATGTCCTCCTTCGTCAGGTGGAGCTTTTTCTTCTCACCGCCCTCCGCCTTGACCTTTGCGGGCTTTTCCTTCTTTTTCTTCTCTTTTTGGGGCTTCTCCGGCTTTTCGGGCTTGGGAAGGAGCTGTATCCGCGCCGGGCCCGCTATGACGGTGACTCTCGTTTCCGCAAGGCTGCCCGTGAATTCCACCCGCACGCCCAGCCGCAGCAGCGACAGCAAAAAGAGCACCAGCAGGATACCCAGAATGATGTAAAGCGCCGTCACGTCTCGCCCTCCTTCCCGTTTCTGCCTCTATCCTCAGAGCAGCTCCGGGCTGCCCTCGCCCATGTCGTCGTCCAGACGCAGCTGGCCGTCCGCCTCCATACCCGGCAGCTGCGGCAGCTCGTCCAGCGAGTTCAGGTGAAACGCCCGCAGGAACGCCTGCGTCGTCCGGTACAGCCGGGGGCGTCCCGGCACCTGAAGCCGCCCGCACTCCTCGATCAGGTGCCGATCCAGCAGCAGCCCCACCGTATAGGAGCTGTCCACGCCGCGGATCTGATCCACATAGGCGCGGGTGGTGGGCTGGTAGTAGGCGATGATGGTCAGCACCTCCAGCGCCGGCTGGCTGAGCTTGGCGGGCTTGCGTATCTCAAAGGCCTTGCGGATCAGCTCGCCGTACTCCGGTGCGGAGCACAGCTGCCAGCTGTCCTCCATCCGCACAAGGCGCATGCCCCGCCGCTCGTAGCTGTAATAGTCCTGCAGATGCTGCAGCACCAGCTCCACGGTGGGTCTGTCCATATTCAGCGCCACGCATATCCGATCCACGGCCACCGGCTCGCCGGAGGCAAACAGTATGCCCTCTACGGCGGCCTCAATGTCCTTCATTTCCAGTGTATCCATGTGTCTCCTCTTACATCATTTCTTCCGGCGCATCGCCCTCGGCGGTCACGGTGCAGTCCCTATCGGCTCCGGCCAGCCGGATCAGGTTGCTGCGGCACAGCTCCAGCACGGCCATAAACGTGGCCACCAGCTCGCTGCGGGTCTTGCTGCCGCGGAACAGCAGCAGAAACCGGGTGATGCCCACATCCCGCAGCCGGCGCAGGATCTCCTTGGCCTTCGTCTCCACGGGATACGGCTCCCGCTTCACGATCTCGTCGAAGGCGCGCAGCGGCGGCGCCTCCGGCGCCGTGCGGCGGTCGGCCACCTCCTGCATGGCCAGCACCAGATCCGCCGGCTCCTGATCGTACTCGAATATCTTGCCCCTCTCCATAGGCTCCGGCGGACGGGTGAGGATATTGCGTCCGAACTCGCCCAGGGGAGCCAGCCGCTCGCTCAGCAGGCGCACACGAGCGTAGGCCTCGCCCCGCTGCCGCTCCTCCAGCGACTTGATGAGGGCGTCCATCTCGTTCTGGGCTTCCTCGTCCTCCAGATTCAGCAGCATGCGGGTCTTGATGAACATCAGCTGGGCGGCCATGGTGATGAACTCGCTGGCCACCTCCAGATCCATCCGCTTCCGCTTTTCCAGATACGCCTGATACTGCTCCAGTATCAGCGCGATGGGGATGTCCTGTATTTCGATTTTATTCTTGCTCAGAAGGTACAGTATCAGATCGAGAGGCCCCTCGAAGTCCTCCAGCGGCTCGTCGCCCCGTGTCTGTACCACCTTTTCCAGCTTGAAAATAGGATCGTCCAAAGCTACACCTCAAAACCCACCAGCCTGCACAGCAGGGTGAATGTCCACCGGATGGCGCTGTCCAGCGCGTTGCTGCCGATGCCCACGGAGATCACCGCCAGCAGGAGCAGCATGCCGAAGCGCTCATAGCGCATCAGCCAGTTATACGCCCTGTCCGGCAGCAGCACCGCCAGCACCTTGGAGCCGTCCAGCGGCGGGATGGGCACCAGATTGAAAAGCCCCAGACCCACGGACAGGGACGCCGTGTTCAGCAGAAACGAAAACCACGTCTCGCTGAGCTGACCGGTGACCAGCGCCCGGAGATAGACGCCCCGCGCGATCAGCAGCAGCACCAGCGCCAGCAGGAAGTTGGACACGGGTCCGGCCAGCGCGGTGATGGCCATGCCCTGCTTGGGCTTTTTGAAATAACGGGGATCCACCGGCACGGGCTTCGCCCAGCCGAAGCCGGCCACCACCATCATGATAAGACCCAGCCAGTCGATGTGCCGCAGGGGATTCAGGCTCAGCCGGTGGGCGCGCTTGGCGGTGGGGTCGCCCAGCGCATAGGCCGCCAGCCCGTGGCACGTCTCGTGAATTGTCAGGCACAGGAACACGGCGCACAGCCGCAGCAGAATGCTCCCCAGCGAGCCGAAATCCAGCGCGTTCCACAAATTCGTCAGATAATGCAAAGCAAACTCCTCCCGGAGAGAAACAGAGTAAAATGAAGGATCATGAATTCTTTCCTGCATTATAGCAGAAACAGCCCGGAAAGTCTACACCCATTGTCACCGTTCCGTCCACTTTGTAACCGTTTTGTATCCGTCTTTCCACCGGTTCGTAGCTTTTCTGTAAAGATGCGTACCGCCTTCTGTGGTATGCTGTAAGCACAAAAGGAAAAATCCATTCCACACCACGAAAGGAGAACACATCATGGATAGAATGAAGCTCATCGCCGCACTGGTCGTTCTGTGCCTCGCTTCCTCCGTGGCAGCCTTCCTGCTGCCCACCGCCCACGGTACGCTGCTCTCCTATGTGAGCATCGCGTCGGCCGCTGCCATCGCCGTTCTCGCCGTTATCTCGCTGGTGCGGATGCTGATGCAGCGCCGGGCGTTTTGATATACAGCAGACGACAGTCAACTGTGTGAAGGAACCACCGCGATCATCCCTGCATCACGAAAAGTTGTCAACCGGATAGGAGCGACCCGCAGGCGCATGCCTGCGGGTCGTCTTGTTATTCCGTCGGAAACGCCGCCCCCTACGGGTGGATAACGCACCTGCCCCGTAGGGCGGGGCCCGCGTGCCCCGCCGCCGGGTACGCATTTTTCGGCGGGACACATGGGTCCCGCCCTACAGAGAAAACGGATTCCCGCAAAAAACAACGCGGCGCCCCTTGCGGGGCGCCGCGCGTTTTCCGTCCATGTGTGGCACAGACGGAGGAGGGTTATATTCGCCGCTTTTACAAGCGGGAACCGCGGAGGAGTTTATTTGCGGATAATAGTTCCGCCTTCCGCTGTCATTTGGCCGGTTCCGTTAATTACTACAGCACTGTCAACCGTTACAGTACCGCCCTTTGCATAGATGGCATATTTATCAGAAATAATCGTTGCACTCTCAACAAACACCTCGCCGCCTTTAACATTGATGTTCTTGGTGTTGGGGTGATTGAGCGTAGCATTGCCCTTGATAGTCATAGTTCCTGCAGTATTAACAAGCAGAGAAGCATCAACAGTTGCTAAAGTATCATCAATATTAGCACCATCGATGATGGTTGCGCCGCCGTCATTTACGATGACATACTGACCAGTGCCAGCCGTCATACCTGCTGCATTGCCATCGACCTTAACATTCTCAACGATCATCGTACCGCCATAGTTGTGCAGTACAGCACCGTTGCAGGAATTGTAGCCGTGACCCATAACAACGCCAGTGCCTACGCTATCGGTAACTTTCAGCTTACCGTAGTTTGCGATAATATCAGTGCAGGTATTGCTCCAATCGCCGTGAGTTGCACGGGCATCTTTGGAAAGGTTGTGACCGTTCAGATCAATAATAACATCCTGATTTGCCTTTACAACGAGACGGGCAATGCGCTCGTCATTAGCGGCCATGTGATAATATGCGCCGTAAGCAGCCTTTTGTTCAGCGGTCTGATTGGTGACCAGCGCGTTCCAATGATTAGGATCTTCTGCGGTAGGATGAACACCCGTCTTGTAGCGGTTAAAAGTATCACCCTCTGCGTTATCGGACAGAGTTACCGTGCCGAAGTTCTCTGCCGCATACAGCATCTCCAGCGTGATATCGTCCTGAAGAACGATCTTTACGCCGCTGCCATCTGTAGGAGCGTTGAACAGAGCCGTGCGGAGTTCCTTTTCATTGGAGACCTTCACGGTTTCATAGGGAGCATCCTTATCATACTGATTGTCGAAGCTGTCGCTCTCATAGGTGTACTGGGTGGCAAAAGCATTGATACCGAGGCTGATTTCGGGAGCAGCCGCGTCAACAGCGTGGTTGGCCTCGTTGCCGACATCGGTGGGCATCCAAACAACGAGAGTAACGGTTTCGTTTGCGTTTGTTGTGTCAAGATGGCTCTCTTTGGAATAGCCTTCCTTGATGAGCTTGCCGTCGGTAACCGCTGCAACCATTTCGTCACGGGTCTTACCGGACAGATCTTCATCGACCACGCCAAACTTGATGTAGTCGGACAGCTTGAACTCGTTGCCGAGGACATTGGTGCTGCCGGTCTCGCCGGCAATGTTGATGCCCAGCTTGTACTTCAGAGCCAAGGAACCTGCGTTGCTGACCTTCAGCACCACATACTCCACATGACCCGGCTCCCACAGAGCGCCATCTTTGAACACCTCGGTGTTCTTGTCGGCCTTTGTGAACACTGCCGTGTCGCTGTTCTTGTACTCCAATTCCACATCCAGATTGCCCGCCTGGATCTTGTTCACGCCGGTGGACGCGGTATCGGTAAACCAGGCGAACGTCGTCCCGACCAGCATGACCACACACATGGCCAGTGCCATAATGCTGGTCAGCAGTGCGCGCTTTGTCGCTTTTTTGTTGTTCATTTAAGAACCCTCCTAAGTAAAATTAGATTTCGCAAATACGCCATCTGCTTTGCCGCCGTCGGCGGCAAAGCGAGACACCCATGGGTGTCCGTATATAGTATATTTACGATGTATGGGTTAAATATAGCACCTTCAAAGACCATCCGCAACCGTTTCCGGCGAAATTTTCACATTTTGGATAGGTGCACAAAATTTGGCG
>ENA-UOIY01002635-UOIY01002635.1-human-gut-metagenome-genome-assembly--contig:-P114-NODE-2635-length-12948-cov-3.725975_pt1 | contig 12948 bp, 6 predicted proteins | sample MGYA00242335_ERZ723882 | MGnify/ENA metagenome assembly ERZ723882
CATCTACGAATCAAAAGCCCCCGAGGGCTACCTGCCATCCAACGACAGCTGGACCTATACCGTTGGAGCCGACCAGCTCGGCGATTCAGGCGTGGTCGAGATCGAATCTCGCGTTTCCGATATCCCCATTGCGTTTAACCTTGAGATTTCCAAATTCAAGGATTACGGCAATAGCGACCAATCCGGCCTGGAGCAGCCGGCGGGTGGTGTTGTCTTTGAGGTTGTCAGCAACAGCTCTCAGCAGGCGGCTCCCACACTGACCACACACATCCATGGCTTTGCCTCCACCAAAGATCCGCCCGAAGCATGGTTCGGCGCAGGCAAGCGACCCGCCGGTGTCCACGGAGCCGTCCCATACGACCGTGCCGGCTACACGGTTCGCGAGGTTCCGGAAACCGTCCCCGAGGGTTTTAAACGTGCAGGGGAATGGACCGTCGGGGCCAATCAGATTTCCGACGGCGCCGAGCTTCAATATATCGTGGACAACCACGCTCTGTCGACGCATCTCCAGATTGTAAAACGCGATGCCCAAACAGGCGCTTCTGTTCCCCTAGCCGGATTCACCTTCCAACTCCTCGACAGCAATCACGAACCTGTCTCACAAACTTGCTGGTATCCAGCACATGACGTAATGGACACCTTTACGACTGACGCGACCGGGACCGTCACACTGCCCGAATCGCTCGTGCCGGGCACCTATTATGTACGCGAAACCTCGGCCAAAGAGCCCTATCTTGTCGGCGAGGAGATCGAGGTAAACATACCCGCCGACATGAACCTAACGCCCGTTGCAGTCGCCTCGTATTATGACCACGCCGCGACCGGAAACATCAGGATCGTTAAAACCGATGCCATAGACGGCAGCAGCCTTGCGGGCACCGTCTTTGAGATCCGTGCCTCGGGTGATATCGTGCGCCCCGACGGTAGCATTGCCGCGCTCGACGGTGAGACTGTCGCGACCGTCACGACGGATGAAACTGGAGAAGCACGCGCGGACAACCTCCCGCTGGGACTTGGCACCGCACGCTACGAGGTTGTCGAGACTCAAGCGCCGGCAGGCTTCTTGCTCGATCGGACAACCCATATTGTCGACCTTACTTATGCCGACCAGAAAACACCCGTTGTAGAAGCACGGCTTAACGTATCCGACGATTACACCAAGGTTGATATCTCCAAGGTCGATGCAAGCGGTGAGCAGGAAGTGGAAGGCGCACAACTCACCTTATATGGTCCCGATAAAACCGAAATAGACTCCTGGACCTCATCCGACAAGCCACACCGCGTCGAACATCTTGCACCCGGCACCTACTCGTTGCGCGAAATGATGTCTCCGCGGACCTATGACCTTGCCGAGGAAATAACGTTTGAAATAAAGGATACGGGAGAAGTCCAAACCGTCGCGATGAAGGATGCGCCCATCGAGATCAAGGGACAGGTCGACAAGCGTCAGGAACTTGTCCAACCTATCGAAAAGGGCCTGTTGGCTAACGGCGATGGTAAAAACCGCGCCACGACGCAAACCAATAGTGATGGGCTTTTCTCCTATACCATCGATGCTCGAAACGATTCCGCTACTTGGGTTGATGAGTTTACGATTACCGATGATCTTGAGTGCGCCAAAGACGGCACGGCGAGATTCATCTCAATCGAAACCCCCGTCGCCATCGGCGACCTCAACGGTCTGTGCAACGTATGGTATCGCACGACGCCGTTGGACTCGACAGACGTCGGTGAGCCGGCGAACGCGACACTTGACGATGGGCACGAAAATCCTTGGCTTGAGTCCGACGAAGTAAAAGAGAGCCTTGGTGAGGACTGTCGCCTCGTCGATTACGACGGCTGGCGCCTCTGGAAGGCGGATGTCTCGACCACGGAATCCACCACACTCGAGGCGGAAGAGCTCGACCTTACACCCAATACCGTCGTAACGGGCATTCGAATTGAATACGGTGCGGTAGCCGCCGACTTTACGACTCGAAGCGATGCGGATTCTTGGACCCGCGATGATCTCAAAGATGAGCACGACGACCTTGACGATGCCAAAGCAATCCTTGGCACAGACGCTCGGGGCGCAGTCGTGCACATGCAGGCAACGTCGGCTTATACGCCCCAAACTGCACTCACCAACAGCGCACGCGTCGATCTTTGCCGCAACGGCGGCGGCGATAAACTTGAGTCACATGACGAGGACTGTGTCATTCAACGCTGTACCCTACCGCAGGACCTACCGGCAACAGGAGCAGTTCCCATCGCCGCTTGCATCACCGCGTTCCTGACCTCGGGTGCCGCAGCCCTATGGTTCGCTCGCCTTAGGTCGATCCCAAAGAAGCGCTAGCGCGATCAAAAAGCGGGCGAGCCAGTCCCCCGGCTCACCCGCTTTCAATCATGTAAATCGCCGTATCTACTCTGCAGACGAAGATCCACCATCAACGATTGCTTGCTCGGACTCAGGAATCCCATCGGCACCCGTACTCTGTTCTTGCTCCACCTCTTCGCTGATTGCGGAGGCGGGGGTCGAGCCCTTTGCGCCCACGATGTAGGCAGCCCCAAATCCTAACGCAATGGCAATCAAGGTCAAAATCACGTAGACAGGCCAATGGCGCTTAATATACGAAAACACGTTGACTCCTTAGAGCTCCGTCTACGAACGGCGGATAACCTCGGTCACGACCTCGGATACCGTAGCAATGTTCGTCGGGTTGACATTGTGGGGCAGGTCGTCCTCGGTACGAGCGCAAGCCAGACGCGTGCCGTCCACGCCGGCGATGGTAAGGGCTCGGCGGCTCGCCTCGAGCGCGGCATAGGCATCGGTCTTGGCATAGGGCATCTCGAGCGCGCCACAATCGACATGGAACGACTTGCAGACCTTGCTGACCAGGTTCATGATGCGGCGATCGCCCTTGAGCAGTTGTTGTTCGCCCTCGACCGTCACCACCGAAAGCCTACCGGCGCCGACGGATTCAAGATTGATAAAGAATACGCCGCGGAGCTTATCGCGATGCGAAGCCAAGAAGGCCTTCATGCCAGCGCCATCACAATCCGAGGCGCCCGTTGCCACAAACCAGATATCGTGACCGAGCAGCTCATCATCGCCCATAGAGGCGACAGCCGAGAGCATATCTTCGGAAGAAGCGCCATCGGAAGACGTAGCGCCACCCTTCCAGCCATCGTTATCGTCCTCGAAGTTATCCCACGAACCGATACCGCGACCGGACTTCTTGGCATCGTAATCGTCTTCGACGCCCAGCCAGTCACTCATGCTGTCCTGCTCGTTTTTCTTTTTACGGCCGAACAGACCACCCAGGCCGCGCTTACGAGACTTGGGTGCCGCCGGGGCGGGAGCCGAAATGGTCTCGATCGGCTGTGCGCCCGACGCAACGGGCATAGGAGGCGCAACGGGTGCCGATGTGGGTTCGGGGCCTTGGGCGGTAGCAAAGGGGTCGTTGACCTGTGCGGAGGGGTCGGGAAGGTCGAACAGCGACGTGCGAGACGCAACGTTTGCCTGCTTCATAGACGGCAGCGACGGATCGGGGACCGAAGCCAGCGGAGACGAGGAAGGTGCAGGCGACGGTGCCGACGCCGGATCGGGAACATTCATCTGCGGGCGCGGCGATGCCTGGGAGGAAATCTGGGCCATAAGGGAATCGACCGTTTCGTCCTGGGGGGGAGCGACATTGGCAACCGTGGCACCGGAACCACTCGGGGTCGGCATGGTGAAAATCTGCGTGGAATAAGGCCTCGACTCATCCGTCTCGGGAGTCTCGGAAACCGCAGGCACTTCCTCCTGCTCGACCTCGGTCGAATCATCTTGCTCGGCTGCCGCGTATTGCTCTTCGTCAGAGTTGGCCTCGACGGGCTCGTCCTCGGCGGCATCTTGGATTTCGGCAGCATCAACAGGCTCGTCATCGTCTGCCGCGTCGCCCTGCTCATCGGAAACAGGAAGGGGCTCGGCAATCGCGGTGCCCTGTTTTTCAAACGTTATCGTGGAATCGAACTGCGCGGCATCAAACGACATGGTGCTATCGACGTGCTGCTGAGCCTCGAAAGACGTCGTCGCTTCAACAACATCCGCGGACGCCGGTTGCTGGGACTCAAAGGACGTTGTAGCTTCGGCGGCTTCGACGGGCGCGGACTGCATAGCCTCGTTCTGCTCGAACTCTTGCGCCGCGAGCTCACGTGCCGCCTCGGCTGCCTGCTGCTGAGCGATAGCCTCCTGCTCGGCAGCCTCGCGTGCGGCAGCGCGCTTCTCCTCGAAATCGTCGACAAATTTCTTGCCCTTTGCAAACGCACCCTTAAAGAAGTTGGAAGCGCTGGCGCCAATCGACGAGAACGCGGATGCAATGTCGGCATGCGGCGTTGCCGCGGGAATCTCGGCCGAGAAATCAGTATCGCTCTCGTAAGACACGCGCCTCGGTTGTTCAACGTAATCGTCGTCAGACTCGTCCGCAACGTCTTGCGCCGGTGCGGCGGGAGCCAAAATGTCCAGTCCTGCCGCGGGATCGAACGCGGACACCGCCTCGGGATCGGCAACGGCAGCGGTAACCGCGGCAGACTCATCATCCGCAGCGACAACGGGCGCAGGCGCAGCCACGACGGGGGCAGGCTCGGGCACAAACGTTGGCTCCTCGCCCTCCTCGTAATCGAGCGTGCAGGACTCGGGAAGCATTCCGAGCGCACGGATGGCATCCGAACCAAAGCGGATGTTGCCGGCGGCGTTGCGATAGAGCTTGGGCTCGGGCTCGGCAGACTCCTCCGCCGGCTCGGCAGCGGGAACCTCGTCATTGAACTCTTCGGCTTGGGCAGCCTGATTCTGATCCTCGGGCACGATAGCGCCGATCAGCGTCTCGTCGGCAGACGCACCCTCAAAGCCCTCGATTTGCTCGTCGAAAGCCTCACCCTGTTCGGGCTCGGTCTGAGCGTCGGGAGCAATCGGCTGACCGAATTCGTCCTCGGCGTAGGTAGGCTCTTCATACTCGATGGTGTTGCCGTAGTCGTTTTGCTGCTGGGCCGCGGCATATTCCGCCGCTGCGCGCGCCATTTCCTCGGCACGACGCTTCTGCTCCCCAAAATAGGTATCGAACGGAACATCGTCGGGAAACTCGTTTTCGCCCTGGAAGGGAGCAACGTTGTCCATAACGCCGAGCATAGCGGCGACAGAGGACTTGTTGCACACCGGGCCGGACGTATCTGGAAGAACGTGGCGGTGAGAGATGACGTGGGCCGCTTTGGCGAGTGGAACGAGGAAAGCGAGGATCGCGACAATCCACAGCAGAACCTTGAGCGCGCCGGGGAGCGGCAGGATACGCAGGATGGCAACGGCAGCGGGGGCAACCGTGGCAACGGGCAACAGCTTGGCGATGAGCGCACGATACGAAGCATAGGGCTCGCGGGCGAGCAGCTCAGCACGGGGAGAGTCGTAGTGTGCGACAACGACCACCGGGCGGTTGCGCGGAGACGCGAGCGGGCCCGAGGCCTTGTGGTAGGCGATGACATTTTGGCTCACGCCCGTCTTGCCCAGGCGCGAAACCACGGGGTGGCCCGTGCGCTCGAGCACGTAAAGAACGGCGCCGACAATGGCCAGCAAGGTGCCGACCAAGCCGATACCGCCGCCGATGCCCATCAGCAGGGCGCCGGCAAACGCAAGAATACCGGTAACGGCAAATGCCAACCTACTGGGCGCCGGGGCATTGAACTCCTGAACCTCGGGGTCAAAGCCGTGGTTGCGGAAGATCTGAGCGATATCTTCGGCAGCCAAGCGCTCTTCTTCGCTGCATGCCGGCGTAATGCCGGTGTTCTGCAGCAGGTGGTTAATATAGTTCTGGGTGTTCGCCATGTGCGCTCCACATCCATAATCCGACAAATAGGCCCAATGCATGCACATTAGAACCGTATATAGTCGAAAGTATACCCCGAGCGAGCGCAAACGACCGAATTCGGGCCATCTTAACGCCCCGAGCGGACAAGGATATAGCCTAATCTCCATATCGGACTAAAATCATGGCAGCAAACCACTTCTCATGCGAGGACTCTATGACGGCAAGCGACACGACCGCGACGATTAAAAAGGGGAATTCGGAGCCCAGTTTCGATAAAACGGCTCAGCGCATCCTCAATCTTTTCTTTGTGCTCAATAGCTCCCCCGAACCGCTGACGACCGAGCAGATCGTCTTGGATTCTGACCTGGGATATGGCTCGGGCAATATCGACTCGGATAAGCGCAAGTTTCGACGCGATCGTGACAAGCTGCTCGAACGCGGCATCTTAATCAAGGAGGTTCGCCCCGCCGGCGCGCAGGAGACCGAGGAAAGCTCGTGGACAATCGACCGCGAGCACACGTTTGCGGCAGGCGGCCTCATTACCGCAGACGACGCCGATATCCTGCTCAACGCCATCGACCAGACACTAGCGGCCGGCTCATCCACTTTTGCCGCACCGCTTGCCGATATTCGCTCCAAGATTGCCTATCTCACCGGCAGGACGACGGTAGACGAGGCGCCGATCAGCCGCTCTCCCACCGTCGATGCGGTTTGGAGCGCCTTTGCCGAGCGATGCGCGCTGCGATTTTTATATCAGAACGGACGCGGCGAGCAGAGAGAACGTACCGTCTGCGTCTACGGCATGTTCGAGCGCGAGGGCGTGGCTTACTTCTGCGGCCTCGACAACGTCACCGACGACATCAGGACATTCCGCTGCGACCGTATCGTTCGCGCTTGGCGTCCTTCGAAGGCCTACGTCATCCCCGCGGACTTCAACCTCAGCGACTACCTGTTCTTTGAATTCGATTTTGCCGACCGACCGCCCGTTGCAGCCACGTTCTCATTCGCCCCTCAGACGCAGATCGATATGATCAACGGTCTCACGCGTGGGCGAGGTGAGCTCGTACACACCGATGTGGGATGGACCTGGACCGTTGACGTGCGCGATCTTGAAGCCGGCGCCTCATTTTGCATGGCCCACGCCATGGACGGCATGAGGCCCGTGGCCCCAAATCGCTCAAGCAGGCGTGGAACCACCTCATTGAAAGGACGGTGCACGAGTATGCCCGTGCGTAAACTCACCAGCGAGCAGAGACTCTCGCGCGCCATCGACATCATGGAGGCCCTCTACGCCGCCGGCGAGAGCGGCATGACACGGACCGAGATTTGCAGTCGCTTTGACATCACGGGGGTATCGCTCGACGAGATTCTCGAGATCGTCTCGACGCTCGCGGACCGAGAATCGGGCGCGCGCATCATCTGCGAATGCCGCGGCGAGCGTGTGGTCCTCACCGGTGACGCCGGGCGTGTGCTACCGCTGCGCTTGAGTGCCGCCGAGGGCGCTGTGCTCAACCATGAACTTGAATCGTTGGGGATCGAGCCGCATACGGCAGCTCGGATTCGACATGCCCTTCTACCCGAAGAGCTCGGCTATAACCAGCGCGTCTTTGACACCGTCAACCACGGGTCCCACTGGCAGCAGCTGAGCTGCGCCATTCAGGACGGTGTTCGCTGCCGCATCTCGTATCGCTCGATGGACGATGCACGGCCACGTGAGCGTCTGGTCGACCCCTTGCGCATTACGGCAAACGGCGACCAAACATACCTGATTGCCTGGGACATCGCGGTCGATGAGCAGCGCACCTATCGCATGGATAAAATCGAGGGACTCGCCTTGACGGAAGACTCCGTCGTGCCTCATGCACCGGACGTCACATCCCTCCACGATTCCCTTGCTCGGACGCAGCGTAGCGCAAAGCTCTTGATGCCATTCGATATGGCGGAGCATCTGGACTGGGCCGGCATCACCCTAATCGAGCGCGGCGGGGCAGACATGGCAACGGTAACCGTGCATTATGGCTCCGAGCGTTGGCTACTGAGCCAGGTAATCGCAGCGGGCGGAGCCATCCGCATCTTGGATGACCCCGCCCTGTCAAAGCGTCTGTGCGATATGGCAAAACCCTCGTCTGTCCGCTTTAGCGCCGCCGCTCGTGGCGTGCACGCCACAGTTGCAGATAGTGCCCGATCTGTGCCGATTCGATGCGCTGGTAGGAGCTCGTGGGCAGCGACGTTAAGAACTTCTTTCCGTAGCCCTTCGTCACCAGGCGCGGGTCGGCCAGAATCAGCACGCCGCAATCGGTCGACGAGCGGATAAGGCGGCCGGCCGCCTGCTTGACCTCGAGCACCGCCTCGGGCAGCGAATAGCGCGCCCAAGCGCGGTCTTCACGCAGGTTGCGCTCGCACGAGAGCGGGTCCGTGGGGCTCGAGAACGGCAGCTTGGGAATGATGACGCAGCGCAGCGTCTCGCCGCTGGCGTCGAATCCCTCCCAGAAGGCCTTAAGCGCAAAAAGCGATGAAGTCGGCTCGCTGATAAACCGGTCGCGCAGGCGACGAGGAGATGAGTTGCGCTGCTGGCAGTTGAGTTCCAGACCCGCACGGGCCATCTTGGGCTCAACGCGGGCGTACAGGTCTTCCATGTCGCGCCGATTGGTGAACAGTGTGAGCACCGATCCGCCCATGGCAAGATGGGCGTCGACCAGCACGCGCTCGAGCGCCGTAAGATAGCTCTCACGATCGCGCGGATCGGGTATATCGCCCGCAACGACTACAGCCATGTTCGAATCGAAGTCGTAGCTCGAGTCCAAGTGCAACGATGAGGATGTTGAAGCACCGATGCGATCGAGGCCGACCGCGTGGTTAAAGTGTTCAAAGCTTTTGGACACCGTCATGGTCGCCGAGGCAAAGATAGCCGTGTGAACCTCGGGCAGCCACTCGGTTGCCAAGGCCTCGCCAATGTCGATGCGCTCTGCGGTCATTGACTCTCCGCCGGCACGCAACCTGCGATTGACCTGCAGCGAATACACGTAGTGTTCATCGGTGCCGTCGATGATGAGTTTGAGGTTCTCGGCCAGCTCGTGCAAGCGGCGCGAGATATCACCCAGGTCGACAACAACCTCGGGCTTGTCGGCGGCGACGGCTTGCACCAGCGCGTCGACGCTCTTGTCAGCCTGTTCCAACGCGTCGATGGCAGCGTAGGCCGACTGTAAGAAATCATGCCAGTCGTCAGATTCGCGCAGTTCGGGGCCAATCCATAGATTGGCATTGTCATAACCCCCACGGGCACGGCGGCCGAGCTCGCGAACGCCATCGAACACGTCGGCGATTGCCATGCTCGCGCGCGCAACCGTCGACGTCGCCTTGGCAGTAAGGCCCAGATAGAGCGTAGAGCCCTCGGAGGTTGCCAAATCACGGGAAACCTGGCTTAGCGCGCCGGTGCTCGAGCCACCCAGGCGCTCAAACAGAACGCGTGACTCGTCCGCCGACACCACGCGCGCCCACTGGCGGCGCGCCTCGCGCTCGATGGAATGGGCCTCGTCGATTACCCAATGACGAATCGGAGGCAAAATCCTGCCCTCGGCCGCAACGTTGCGGAACAGCAGGGAATGGTTGGTGACCACCACATCGGCATGCGCCGCACGACGGCGAGCGCCGTGGACCAAACATTTATCAGGGAAAAACGGGCAGAGGCGACGAGCACACTCGCGCGAGGCCGTCGTAAAGTCGGGGCGGTTGACGCTGCGCCACCGAATGCCAAGTGAGTCGAGGTCGCCATCGGCTGATTGGCAGACGTACGCCATAATGACCGCGACCGCCGTGAGCGTGTCCGCCGGATCGCGCTTGGTGGTAATCTCGGCCTGGCCGCGGCTCATGCGCTCAAGCTTGCGCAGGCACGGATAGTGGTCATACCCCTTGAGAGCGCAAAATGACAGGCCACCGTCCAGTTGCTCGGCAAGTTTTGGCAGCTCATGGTACATGAGCTGGTCGGCGAGATTGTTCGATTTGGTCGCAATACCAACCGTGATGTTGTTACGGCGTGCTGCCTCGGCAAAAGGCACCAGATAGGCCATCGATTTGCCGACGCCCGTGCCCGCCTCAATTACACGATGAGTGCCCGTGACCAGCGCATCGCGGACCTCGAGCGCCATCGCGATCTGCTCATCACGCGGCTCGTAGGTGGGGTACATGCGATTGACCAGGCCACCTGGCGCATAGTCTGCCTCAATCTCCTCACGACTCGGCATCTTGAGGACCGGCAGTTCGTCGGCGTCCACCCGATCGTCGGCGCGATCGGCCTTGAGAACGTCAGCACGAGCGGCGCTGAGAGAGAAGATAGAACCAGGGTTCTGCCCTGCCAAGAATGAGAAGATAGGACGATAGGACCAAGGCACATCCGGATGCATGTCGGCTAGGCGCGCCATGAGGCCCTGGGGCAAGTCGGTGAGCGCCACGAGCAACACGCGCCATACGCCACACAGGGCGTCGACGTCGGCATTGGCACGGTGTGATACCGAGTCACAGCCAAACAGATCGGCCATAAAAGACAGCTTGTGCGAGGCCAGGCGCGGAAGCGCGATTCGCGACAGCGCCAGCGAATCGATCCAAATATCGCTCACGTTGACGCCGCCTTTGACCGACTCGATAAACGAGCGGTCGAACGTGGCGTTATGTGCGATCACCGGGCAACCACCGACAAAATCGGCGAGAGCGGCGACGGCCTCAACGGCCGACGGGGCATCTGCCACATCGGCATTTGTAATGCTCGTGAGCTCGGTAATCTCGGCGGGAATCAGCTGCTTGGGATGCACGAAGGTATCGAAACGGTCGACGATCTCGCGGCCCGAAAGACGGGCCGCCGAGATCTCGATCAGTTCATTGTCCTGCACCGAAAGACCTGTGGTCTCGGTATCGAGGACAATCACATCTTCCTCGATAAGGCCGAAGGACTGCGTTTTGGCGCGTTCGGCAAGCGTGGCATAGGAGTCGATGACAAACTGCGGCGTTCCTGACGAAACCGCGTCCTCGATTAGCATGCAATGCCCGCTCGACGAAGGCCCATACGGATCAGGCTGTCACAGACCTGCGGGAACGTCATGTCGTCGGTGTGGCGGATCTCGTCCGGATACAGCGACGTATCGGTCATGCCGGGAATGGTATTGGTCTCGAGGATAACGGGGCCGTCCTCACTCACGATAAAGTCGCTGCGCGAGATACCCAGGCAACCGAGGGCCTTGTGAGCAGCACAGGCAAGCTCCTGGGCACGAGCGTAATTCTCGGGTGAAATCTGCGCCGGAATGCGATGGATGTCCGTAGGGTCGACATACTTCACGTCCAGATCGTAGAACTCACAGTCCTCGGGCTTACGAATCTCGACAATCGGCAGAGCGCGCACGTCATCTTCGCCGTATACGCCGACGGTGATCTCGGTACCCTCGATGCACTTCTCGACCAGTACTTTGTCGCCGTACTCAAACGCCTTGGCGATTGCCGCGGGCAGCTCGGAGGGCTCATGGACCAGGGAAATGCCATAGCTGGAACCGTTGACGGCCGGCTTCACAAAGCAGCGCTCGCCACAAACCTCGACGATATGATCGATATCGACTTCATCGCCCACCTCGAGCGCAAGGCCGGGGGCAATGGGAATGCCCGCCTTGGCGTACAGGAGCTTAGAGACCTCCTTGTCGGCACCGCAGGCGCTCGCGAGCACGCCCGAAGCCGTGTAGGGGATACCCAGGGTCTCCATGGCGCCTTGCATGGCGCCATCCTCGCCGCCGGCACCGTGCATGGCGATAAACGCCACGTCAAAGCCGCCGGTTGCCATGGTTACGATAAAGTCATCAGCGGCCGTATCGAGCAGCTCCACCGAGGTGTAGCCGGCTTCCTTCAGTGCCACCACGACGTTCTTTCCCGAATTAAGCGAGATCTCGCGCTCAGCGGAATGACCGCCCGCCAAGACCGCTACGTGCATGTTCTCTAGGCTTTTACCCGGCATGGGCAGACTCCTCCTCTATAATTTCTGCAGCTGATACCATATTGTAGCGATACCCTCTACGTTTCCCCAAAATCTAAAGGCTTCCATGAATCCCAGGACTAAATCTCAGGACATTCGCGACTTGAGCCAAAACGATATTCGCGAGCTCGTGGCCGAGCTTGGCCAGCCCGCCTTCCGCGCGAAGCAGCTCATCGAATGGGTCTTTGAGAAGAACGTTTGTTCGTTCGACGACATGACCAACCTTCCCAAGGCTTTCCGCGAGCAGCTTAAAGAGGCTTTTGCCTTTGATACGCCGACTGAACTCACCAAGCAGGTTTCCAAAGATGGCTCGCGCAAGTATCTGCTCGAGTACCACGACGGCATTTCCGTCGAAACTGTCGGTATGCCCCGTCGCAACAAGCTTTCCGTCTGCGTTTCCACCCAGGCAGGCTGCGGCATGGGCTGTGCCTTTTGCGCTACCGGCCTCAACGGCCTCAAGCGCTCTCTGACCGCTCAAGAGATCGTCGACCAGGTACTTCATGTATCCAACGACTTTGGCGAGCGCGTCACGAGCGTTGTCTTCATGGGCCAGGGCGAGCCGTTTGCCAACTACGACGAGGTTCTCAAGGCGTTGCGAATCCTCAACGACCCCGATGGCATCGGTATCGGTGCTCGTCACCTCACCGTCTCTACCAGCGGCGTTATTCCCGGTATTCGCAAATTTGCCGACATCCCCGAGCAGTTCACGCTTGCCGTTTCCCTGCATTCCGCCATCCAGTCGACACGCAATAAGCTAATGCCCGGTGTTAAGAAGTACACGCTACTTCGCCTTCACGAGGCGCTTCAACTCTACACCGAGAAGACTGGCCGCCGCCCGACCTATGAGTATGCCATGATCGAAGGCGTCAACGATACGAATCCCGAGATGCAGGCGCTCTGCGACTTCTGCGAGGGAACGTTGTGCCACGTCAACCTGATTCAGCTTAACGACATCGAGGGCAGCCCGCTCAAGCCGTCGCCGATTCATAAGGTTGAGGATCTTCAGCGTCGTCTTGAGTCCCGTGGCATCGAGACCACGATTCGTAACTCCCGTGGTAACGATATTGACGCCGCTTGCGGACAGCTGAAGCAGCGCTTCAAAGTTCAGAAGAACGCATAGGGGAG
>ENA-UOIY01002639-UOIY01002639.1-human-gut-metagenome-genome-assembly--contig:-P114-NODE-2639-length-12919-cov-9.359375_pt1 | contig 12919 bp, 9 predicted proteins | sample MGYA00242335_ERZ723882 | MGnify/ENA metagenome assembly ERZ723882
CATATCTAAAGAGTCCGAGGGACCGGCTCCGGACACACTCGATGAAACACTACCGACATACGAATCGTGGAAGGGGAATAAATAGGATCCCCTTACTACTTCGTTCTGCTCTTTTTCTTTCTCAAGAGGATTCTTGATTTTAGAGTCTCCTTTATAAACTCTTGGCGATTAGTTATGTTAAAATATTGATTTACAATATTGTCAATCTGACAATGTACTTCATCCGCAAAGGTCTCTTCAATTTTGGTGCTTATCTTTTTATTGTGAGCCCTATTGTAGATGCTTCGGATTACTTCTTCTTGTCCAAAATCATAGCATATAGGGGTCGTCTTCAAATCTGTTGCCTCGGCTTTTAGCATTCCACCACCTAAGTTTGTCCTTCCTGTAAGTTCTCTTACCAGCCAGAAGAGTGAGGAATTGCAAAACAGCCATATCTTAAGAATCTCAAACTGCGAAAGTTGGCTATTTGCATAAACTTCAACATAACTCGAAGAATAGCCATTGCACTCATTAACGCAACAAAAGTGCGTACCAATGCCACGAGGCATAATCAACAGGGGTCTTTTTCTGGCAATAATAGCATTGTTAATTTTCAGAAAGCAAGAGCTACTTTGCCATACATAAGCAGAGCCGGCATCTGATGTGAAATATGGTACAGTATCTCCGTCGGATGTATAAAGAATCTTGTCTTTTGTTAGATTTAATCCTTGTCCTATGCTAATCTTACCGGCAAGAGTCGCATCTTCGTATTTAAATAACGATTTAAGTATCAACAATATTTCTTCATCAGCATTGAAAGGGACACTCCATTTATAAGAATCAAACAGAATATCGTCAGAACTGAATTTCTTTATGGAGACACCATCAACACTATCTTTTTCATATAGATTGACAGGGAAATTCTTCATATTACCGTGGCAATGTATGAATGATACTGGCAGTGGATTTCTATTTGCCTTGTTCTTTAGTATTGTAATAACGGTATTTACCTCGGCATCAGAAAAATACTTATAGTCGGAGTCTATTATCCCGCGCACATCAATATTAGCAAGCAGATACTCTTGGAACTTCTTTCCGTAGTCGGTTGAAAGCCAAGAGTTTTCCGTGATAAAGACATTATAACCGTCTTTCGATAATAAACGGAATGACAGTTCATAGAAAAATATCAGCAAATCTGCGCCACGTGCAAATGCGGTAGCCGCTCCTTGATAGCGTGTTCGTATATCTGATTGAATGGCATCTTTTAATGAGCTGGAGAACTCTGAGCTACGAGACTCTAGATACGGCGGATTACCAATCACGATGTCGAACCCGGACTTGTCGCAATCTGAGGGTCTATTGAAAACATCAGAGAACCAGGTGTGCCAGAGGAAGAACTGATCAGTGCCTGCAATATCTATCTTGGACAGGTCAATCAGATTTTCACCAAATTTTCCTTGACGTGAGAATCCAGAATAATCCAACTGCGCTTGTATGCAGTCGGATATCTTCTTCTTCAGTTCTGTTTTCCCTTTGTGGTCTGGGCAGTTGTAGTAAGCATCAAGCAGATTCCTCAGATTAAGACGTTGCAAGTCAGATTCATCCTCAAAGAATGTGAGCTGATGTCCTTCGGAAATTTCTTTCTTTTCCGCTGTTAACTGACTCAAGTCTATGCCCTTATAACTTTCAAGCAGAGAATTGCCCTGCATAATCTTGTAGTCAAGATTTGGAAGAGCACTTGGCGTGTCCTCATCCACTATCAGTGAGAGCCAGAATCTCAGTCTGGCTATGTCAACCGCACCTTTTTCGATGTCAACGCCATAGATGTTGTTCTGAATGATGTGTTTCTTGATGTCAGATGCGTTGTCGAAGTTCTCGATAGCCCCACGGCAGAGGAATAATTCTTTGAGCAGTCCCATTGGAAAGGCACCGGAACCAATGGCTGGATCACAAATCTTAACTTCTTTCAGTTTCTGGTCAAGCGTCCTGGCGAGATCTGAATCTGCACCGCCTATCTCGCCCACATCGTAAGTCGTCACAAAGTTCTCTATCTGCGATTTTACGGTATCGTCCTCATTTGTTTGCAGGTAGGCGACAAGTGCCTGGCGACACATATACTGCACTATCTCTTTCGGAGTGTAGAATGCGCCTTTGTCTTTGTTGTCTTCAAGCAGGTTTTCAAAAATTCGTCCAAGCATCTCAGGATCAACTCCTACCTGTGCATCATTCGGGTCGTTCTCGTCGATGGTGAAGTTGTACTGGTAGAAAAACTCTAGTAAATCTTTGAAATATTCTGCCGGGAACACCGTTTTCGGCTCATCGTATTTGTCCCTTTCAAACAGTCCTCCATTGAGATATGGAACTCTTACTTTGGAGCCGTCCGAAAGATTGACTCTCGTGTCGAACAGGTCTCCGTCAAAAGTCCTGTCTGTGTTCAGGGCTTCGGAGAACAATGGCTCCAATATTTCATCAAGGAAGTTTGCTTGCTGAGATTCCGAGGCATACTCATACAGACTCATCATAAAACCTTTGTCTCCATCGCCCCAATTCTTCCCAGCAGGAACTCCCATCCAACCTTTTTTCTGAAGGAAATGCAGAAAGACAATTCTTCCCAGAAGGCGTTTGACGTAGTCTCTTATAGGCTTTTCTTCCTTGTCTTTTATCTTGGCGGCATCCAGTCCGGTTTTGTCAAAACTGTCGTCAATGAAATCATTACGCATACCGTTCGATTCATCGCACATATATGCGACGAATTTGGAGTAGTGCTCCTTATATTTGCCAAAAAACTCCTTTGAAAGGGCTTCGACATCGAATGCGGATATGATGCTTTCAACGGTTATGCTTCCTTTGTCTTCTATTTGTATCAACTTCTCGAAATTCTCGGCTGCTGTTCTGCACGATTGGTTCGGTCCGAGAAGGAATGTGTATCTCTTGCTGTCAGTGCTGTCTTCGTTGTTTCCTTTCTTGCTGCAAAAAGTGAATCTCCAATCCCAACTGCTGTTGTCCTTATAGTGGAAAATCATAAAAGAACTGGAATAGGTGTCCATTATTCTTCTGACAAGCATTTGGATTGAGACCCTGTTCCTTTGCATCTGTACTTTGTCGGAGACAGTGATGTCATAGATGTCTATTGGGTTGAAATCCACGTTTATGGTTCCAATCCTTAATATGGATTCGATTCCGGAGGATTGAGCCAGTGGCGCCAATTCCGGCTTGATGCTCAAGACTGATTCATTGAAGCCATCTTCAAACAAATCTTCTCCAAACATTGGAAAAACCACATTAGTCAGGAAGGATTCTCTTCCCTGGTATTGTTGCTGTAGGTATTCTTTAAGTGCCATCATTCTCAATGTTATTTTGCCAAACCGATGTATATTTCAGCCTTGCCGTATTTTTTTTCTACATTGGCCACGACATTTCTGATTTTTTCTGAGATTATCCCATCCAGCTCGTTTTCTGATAATTCAAACAGATAGTTGGCCTTGTCTCTAATGTATGGTTCTAATGCGAGAACTGTCTTGATTATGTCAATATTGCCTCTATTGATTAGAGTGAATGCATCCGCAAGCAGCCGTCTTGATTCCTTGGACATCGGCCGGTCTTTGAACGTGGTGATGACTTCTTTCGCCTTGGTTGCTTTTTGACTATTCTTGATTCGGTTGGTCATACTGCTCAAGGACTGGTTTACCGCAAGTGTCGCTCTGGATTTTATGTCGTTCCAATTGTCGGGGAGTGTACCGGAGGTGATGCTCGGATCTGTCTTGAACGATGTGTACATATCCAACGCTGAAATGCACGATGCGTTAAGTTCTGAATCAACTTTTACGAATAGCCCGGACATATATGGTGTCTTGACCACGAGGTAGTTTTCTCCGGACGGATTGTTGACAGCCATTTCCAGATTGTCGGTCGTGGAAAGTAACTCTTCATATCGCACAGGATTATTCATCTTGAATTCCTTGAGTTCATAGATGAATTTTTCCATCGGGGACTCCTCCCCGTTGACTTGTGTGTTGAGGTCATAGCTGGAGACTTCTTCGTCCGTGCTGAATATCTGGCTGTCTTCACCGAATAGGGTATGGAAAGACTGTAGTTTCACGTGCGCTTTCTTTACAAGCTGAATCTCTGCGTCTCCTTCTGCACTTGGCATAAAATTGTAGACATAGATGACCGGCTGGGTGGAACCTATTCGGTTCACACGGCCGATTCTCTGCATAAGTCTTGTAGAGTTCCAAGGAGTGTCGTAATTGAGGATGCAATTGGCCCTGTGCAGATTCACTCCTTCCGCGAGGACTTCTGTGGTAACAATAACTTGATAGTCATCTTTCTTTGGCCCGTCATAATTTGCATCGAAGTTCTCTTTGATAGTCTGTTCCATCGCATCGCGGTTGGAAGCTGTAATCAGCAAAACATTGAGATTATTCGTCGTCGTTTCTATTGCCAATTTGATCGCGTTTGCAGTATCGATGGCTTCTGTGAATATCACGAGCTTCTGTGGGGCATTTCTGTTCTTGTCGAAGAGGGTATCTTTGAGTTCTGCCTTGAATACTTCCAATTTAGGGTCGTTGCTATAGACATTCCAACGATTGAACAATCTTTCTATCAGAGCAAGATCGTTTCTCAATAAATCGATATATGACTGATCGAAGTCGGCTTTCTTGTATTCCTTATTCCTGCCGTTTTCGTTGTTACCAGTGTCGTCAAGACGTTTAATCTTATTTCTGATGTCTTGGGCGCATTCTTCAAAAGTGCAAAGACGGTGTGTCTTGTCGTAGTTCTTCTCGCGGTCTAATTCTTTATTGACATCGATTTGCGGACAGATAAAAATCGCATCGTGCTCCCACATATCAATCATATTCTGGGTATATCGACGCAGATTAGACAACGAAGCTTTGAAAGCCGTGAAGCTGCTTTCAATACGTTTGACCAGATTGATCTGCATAATGCGGGCAAGTTGTCTTGAGAACCTTTCAGCGGTCATATTCTTCCTTCCGACATAGAGGCTCTTTACGTCATTGTCCTTGAAATATTCAATGGCTCTATATCTGTAGTAGCACAAGAACTGGCTGTCATCAAACTGGAAATTGTCTTTTGGGGCTATAAGATTCATTGTTTCCGCGAATAGTTCTGCCAGACCTTTTTCCATCTTATACTCCAAAGCGTGAGGACCTGAAATCGTTGGGAAAACTATATGCTGCTTGGCAACATCGTCTTTGTAGTACTTCATTACATCGGTTCTTGTCCTTCTGACCAATATATCCGACAGTATGCAGTCTCGTATTTCAGTCGATAATTGCTTTAGCTGAGCATTCCTTTGATCCGGGGTTGAGTTATCATTCTCTGTGGAGTGAATCAGCTTGCTGTATTTTAGATTAATGTCAGAAAAGAATTGTTCGATGTTTCCACCGTTGGCCTTTCTCAATGTGCTGTCTGCGTGATTCCTTTCAAAAAGATATATCTGGTTTTTCAGATCATCTGGTCTGTTATTCTGAGGGGTTGCGGATAGGAGGCCTATGTATGGATAAAAACCGGTGTCAGACCCAATCTGGGTGATAAGGTCATCCAGTGTCTTGTACATTGCTGTGCCACTGTTCCTGAATTTGTGACTTTCATCAATCAGAATCAATCCGTAATTCTTGTGTTCAATCGAGGTCTGGAAGTCTCCGCTATCGGTGTCCTCTATATCAGAGTCATCGGTATCAAGGATATCTGTATCATCCACGAGGTTTCCTATGCTACCAGTGGTTATAAAATCCACGAATGGAGATATTCTTTCTTGAGAGTTCTTGTCAAAATCAGCTATGGTATTGAGCCATGAGGATTTGATGGCTGGCGGTGTCACGACAAGTACTTTCTGCTCCCGTCCGTTTTCGTCCGGCAGAGTCAGGAAGTGTTTTATGAGAAGTGTTCCGACGATTGTCTTACCTAATCCTACAACATCCGCAAGCATAAAACCACCATGTTCTTTCATTATAGAATAGCACTGTTTGACTGCGGAAATCTGGTAGTCAAGCGGGTCGAACTTTTGAGGAAGATAACTTTCAATCATGCCGTTCAAGTCCTTGTCAACAAGATTCCCGAATTTCGTCTGAAGTAATTTTATGTATAGCTCGTATGGTGTTAGCTTCTTTTCCATATCGGGCTTTGTTGCTGCTCCACCTATTGGTGATGGTTTGAGAATTTCTTCTATAAAGACTCTATTCCAAGATTCGGACAGGTCCCATTTTTCATCAAACCATATAATGTGTCCTTTCGACGGCTGATTCTCACTTGGTCGGGCAGCCACAATCATAGGCTGAGACTCGAAATAATTCAGTTCAGAGTTATCAATTAGACCTTTCTTTGTGAAGTTACTACTGCCTATTATGCCGTTGGCATAACCTTGACCAGAAAATATGTAGCATTTTGCGTGAAAGAATTGTGTCTCTTCATCTTTGTTTTGCTTGTATATTCTTATCTGCAACTTCGAATTGCTCTCATCGTCTTTGCAAAAGTCCAATAATAGCTTTACGGCTGATATGTACTCATCTGTGACAACGATCTCATTTATGTCGCGCTTTATGTAATCTTCCGGGAAGTGAGCGTCAACAATAGGGTTCTGGAGTTGGTATGCCCTTACTATTGGGTCTGATCCTATTAGCAATTTCATTGAGCAACCATCTCTATCAAGATATGAACGTAGTTCTTTCTCTATGAGGCATATTGCAGGTAAATCCCAATACCCCGTTGCAATACGTATAACACTGCATGATGGATTGCACAAACATTCCTTCAGAACATTCAACATAGTGAAACGATCTTCGGAGTTATCAAGTAAAGTGTTATTTATCATCATAATAAGTATCTTCTTATGTATTCTGGAGAGATAACGTAAAACGTACTATCACTGAAATTCTTGCTTATACAACAAAAGTAATGATTTTTTACGAACATCTAATAATGGCGAGCGAAAAAACACCGATATCAAAAGTGTATTGCGTAATATTCATAGATATTTCACGAAAACAATCAATTAACCGTTATAATTGGCTATATTTGTTGGGAGTAATTAATCCCGATAAACTAATGGCTAATTTCCTTTTTTACAAGTACCGTTTTGAGAAAACCGGTGAAAGGACTTTGTTTTCGGCTGAGGATAATGCACACGTTTCCAATGAATATCTCAATGATAAGTTTGCTGTATTGATAGGAGAAAGAGCAGAGGCGAAATTTCGGAAGCTGAATCTTTACTGTGTCAAGGCTGACAAGAAGGGCGTGAAGTCTCCTGAGATGTACAACGAATGAGATAAAGCATTTTGACTGTTTCCATTTTGGAAATAGTCATTTCCTGTAACAGTTCCTCCTCTTCAAATATGTTCTTCAGATGCTTGCTGACGGCGGGGACATCGACCCAAACAGTTGCGCCATCGCTTTGGGGGTACACCATATTGTTTCATCTTTTATGACAACCTGTACTTTGCCGCTGTCTTCCGGCATATTGTACAGAAGGAATTGTACTTTTCGATTCATATCGGCTACTTTTGTTGGAAACCACGTGTGACCCCAGGACAAAGGTGGTGAATTTATAGATTTCGTGATATGAGTTTACTTTCCTTTTTGCGGCTTGGTAATGGATCGTTGTCAATATTTGATTCTGAAATAGCAAGGAGTTTCCTGTAATAGTCCTCAATCCCTATCGGCATAAAAATAACAAATGCCGGCACAAAGATGAGGTTTCTTATCGGCAAGAAACGCGACGCTTTTTAGCCGGCTTAACTGAAATTATGCCGGTGGGGCTTCTCATCGTCTGTTGCAGGCATGAAGTAATCAACTTTGCGAGGCGAGGACAAAGCGGATGTGGGAGTGGGGGATTGTGCCATGGTAGGCGTCGTAGATGTCTTTTAGGTGCGTGGAGTCCGGGTGGGCGTGACGGAAGAAGGGCACTTTCGCTATGGTGTCTTCTGGGACTATTTTCCTGACATCGATGTCGCCGGATTAGACCTGGTTTTCCTGCACTATTTTTAGAATCGCCGCTCCGTAGCCTTCGGCCTTTGCCGGGCCGATGCCCGGAACTTCGAGGAGTTCTTCTTGAGTGTGAGGCAGATATGCCGCGATGTTGTCGAGAACCTTGTTGCTGAGGATGTAGAATGCCGGAATATTGAGTTCATGCGCTTTTTCGAGCCGCCAGGATTTCAGGGCTGCGACAAGTTTCGTACTGATGCCCTCTGTCCTGTCAATGCCAACAGATGGCCTGGAAGCGACTTTGTTGCCGATTTTCGGCTCCGGCCTGTCCTTGCTGCGGTCGTAGTCAAAGGGGACGAAGGAGACCTCGGAGGCAAGCGCTCGGGCATCGGCGAGACGGCTTTGGAGAAAATCGTCTATGGTCGTGTCGGTCATGAATGCCGAGGCGCGGAGAGGGGAGCTGAGAACGATTCCTTCGAGTGAACGGCAACGGCTCAGCGCGACGTATGCCTGACCTGGCGAGAAGGCTGCCCTTGCGTCAATAATCGCGCGGTCGAATGTCAGACCCTGGCTCTTGTGGATGGTGATGGCCCAGGCCGGGCGCACCGGATATTGCTTGAACTTGCCTATCGTGGTGGAATGTACGGTCTTGTCCGTTTCGTCTAACTGATAGCGTATGTTCTCCCACTCCATCGGCTCGACGTCAATCGTGACTCCCGTGTCCGCAATCCGGACCTTAATCTTGTCCTTCCACAGGTAGCAGACCTCACCAAGGGTGCCGTTGATGAAGCGTTTGTCCGGGTCATTCTTGATGAACATCACCTGAGCGCCCTTCTTCAGTACAAGCCGTTCCGCAGTCGGGAAAGACTCCGCGGGGAACGTCCCGGTGACTTTTGCGTCAAAGGCATATTCGTCGCCGTCGAGCTTTGTCATCTCTCCCTCGTTCACGTTCTGTACCATGCGGTTATGCGTGACAAGGCGGATGTAGTTGTCTTCAGGGCGGGGCATGAATCTGGGCTGATAGCGCGTGTTAAGCTCATCGATGTCTTCAGGTGTGAGACGGCCGATGCGTGCGCGGTTGAGAATATCCACAAAATGAGAATCATTCTGGCGATATACATTCTTCAACTCTATGCAGGAATACTCCAAATTCTGAAGAGCCTTGCAGTCAAAGAAATACAGAGACTTATAGTGCTGTCTCAGAATCATTTCCTCCTCACCGTGGGCAATCGGTGGAAGCTGCTGCAGGTCGCCTATCATCAGAAGCTGCACCCCGCCGAACGGAAGGTAGCTGCGCCGTATCCTGCGGAGTTCCGCGTCGATGTGGTCGAGCAGGTCGGCCCGCACCATTGAAATCTCATCTATGATTATGAGGTCGAGGTTGCGTATAAGGTCAAGCTTTGCCTTTCTGATGAGATAGCCCGTCTGCGGCGCCACCACTCCCGGCACATAGACTCCGAGCCCGAACTGGAAGAAAGAATGAATCGTCATCGCCCCTGCATTGACCGCTGCAACGCCCGTCGGGGCCAGCACAATGTGCTTTTTCTTCGTGTGCCTTGTGATGTCCCTCAGAAATGTCGTCTTTCCAGTCCCGGCCTTTCCCGTCAGAAACAGACTCCTGTGAGTCTTCTCCACGATAAACCGCGCCAGCTCAATCTCAAAATTTCTATCTTCCATATTACGCATAAAACTTTATGAATCCGCCAACGACGGCTTCCGATGACATCCCAAGTCAGAGACAAATATACGGAAAATATGAGCAAAAAGACACCAAAAGAACGAATATGTAACAATAATAAACAGCTTCTCAGATAAACAATGCAAACACTGATGCTCCGACGACGGTGAGTATGCCGCTGACGACTATCGAGAGGCTGCTCATTGCACCTTCCACCGCTCCCATCTCCATTGCCTTTGCCGTGCCGACCGCGTGGGAGGCGGTTCCGATGGCTATGCCCTTGGCTATCGGCTCGCTGATGTGGAGAATGCGGAGGAATTTTTCAGCGAATATGTTGCCCAGGACTCCTGTGATGATGATGGAGACGACCGTCACAGGAATGTAGCCGCCGAGTTCTTCGGAGACTCCGAGCCCGATGGCTGTGGTGATTGACTTCGGAAGGAAGGTGACGTATGCCGCGTGGTCAAAATGAAACAGCAGGGCGAGCAGCAGGATGCAGACAAGGCTGGACAGGACGCCTGCGCTGATGCCGGCGACAACGGCTTTCCAGTTCTTCCTGAGAAGTTCAACCTGTTGATACAGAGGCACCGCAAGACAGATTGTCGCAGGAGTCAGAAGATAGCTGATTATCTCCGCTCCACGCGCATAGCTTTCATAGCTCACTCCGAGCAGGGAAAGCGTCGCAATGACCAGAATGATGGACACCAACAGCGGGTTCGCGAGTGCCCATCCGGTCTTTTTCTTTAGCCAAATGCCGAAAATATAGGACGACAGGCTTATGAATACTCCGAAGAATACCGATGATTCAAATATCTGTGACATATTACTTTGTCTCCGTTTCGCTACGTTTCTTAACCTGCTCATTCTTCTTTCCGCGCCATATGACAAACTGCGTGACGGCGCCGGAGACTCCCATGACGACGAATGTGCTGACAATGGTTATGAGGGCATATTCCCACACTGACGATTTTACGGCGCCCCATGACTCCATCAGACCGGCTGCCGCGGGAATGAACATTATCGGCATGACAGCGATAAGGAAAGAGCTAACTTCCCTTATGTCACTGACTTTCACCCATTTCAGCTCAAGGGCGATGAAAAGCAAGACAATCCCGTAAATGCTTGCAGGAATCGGCAGCGGGATGAACCAGTGCAGCAGTTCACCGATAAAGGCAAAGGCCGCGATAATCAGAAACTGTATGACGTATTTCATATTTTTCTCTCTGGTACGAACTGGGCAGGAGAGTGCAGTCCTGCGGCATCTGCATATTCCTCAATCAGTTCGGCTGTCTTATCAGCTCCGACTCGGCAGACATCGAGGCAAATGTCATAGTCCGGCGCATTTCCCCAGTTGAGGCCGGTGTAGAACTTATGATAGGCTACTCTCCGGTCGTCCGTATTGCGGACAAATTCCTCTGCCTCTGTGCGGGAAAGCCCCTCTGACGCCATTATATGCGCGATTCTTCGCTCCGTTTCCCCGTGGAGAAAGACTGACACAAGGTCCTTTCTGTCTCTGAAAATGAAGTTGCCGCACCTTCCGATGAGCACGCAGTCCCCCTCTCCGACAATTTTTCTGAACGCCCTGCAGAACTTCTCCTGTATGTCTTCCCGCTCAAAGGAAAAGGTGATTGCGGACATAAGTTCATCGACAGGACGTTCCTCGAAGAAAGCCTCCATTTCAGATAGAAGCCCTTTCCCACGCGCCGCCTCCATTAGCGACTTTCGTGTATAAAGCGGTATGCCATAGTGTCTTGCCAAGATTTGGCCGACTTCAAGCGCACCGCATCCGCATTGCCTTGCAACCGTGATGATCATACCTGCTATTCCTGTATTGTGATTCCTGTCTTTTCCCACAAAGTGTCAGCGCTGCGTCTCACCATAAAGCAGCCCGTTTTGTCGTTATAGACGCAGTCGTACCAAACCGGAGGCACGACCTCTGTCCCGTCCATCAGACATGCTCCTTTAAGACTGCCGCGGCGCACCGGAATATAGTTCCTGACAGTGTTGAACGAGAAGTTGGTGTAGCGTCTCGACAGCGGAATCATTACCTTACCGGTTTCGTAGTCATGCAGCCCGACATATTTCTTGTTACCGACCTTGTAGCAGCCGTGGGTGGCGGTGCACGACGTATATCCCAAATCCGGAGAAATCAGTTCGCGTCCGGTGGAATCGCATACTCCGACGAAATCGTCCTTCTTGACGACATAACGGTTTCCTTTCTTTGTTCTGTAGCCGCTCGTGTAGTGATTCTCCCACCTGATGACCTCCGTTCCGTCCTTCTTTGCGAGTCCTATATATAAAGTAACATTCTCCCCGTCGGCGCTTGTGTAGAATTTTCCGAGGCTGAACATCCCGGAACTTTCCCTGAATGTGCAGCTTTTGTAGCCACGCGAGCGCGGAATCAGGACGTTCATGTCCTTGTCATAGACCTGCACCGCCCCGTTCTTGACATCCTTGTACCATACAAAACCGTCCGGCTCTTCAAACCTGTAAGGGTCACCCTTCTTGTGGTCTTCGTAATAATCTTGTGCCACAGCGTCAGTCACAGACAGTCCGAGACACAGCATAATCCCGAAAAAGAATTTTCCTGAGAAATGTGAAATTTTCATAGATATTTTATTAATATTCATATGTTCAAAGGTAAAGGACTTCTATTGTCTCGTGTATGTGTAAGTTATTATACCCGACTGCCTTGCCGGAGCTTCGTGTTGATAGTTGAAGCTTGTTTTGAGCGCAGATTTCTTCGCGGCTTCTATGGTTTCCTCATCAGTAATTCCTTCCGCTTTCTTTAATTTGGCAGAAAGGACATCACCACTGTGCTCAACTGTAATGTTTATGGTAATTCTCCCTTCTTCATTGCCAATGTATTCTGGCGTGTAGATACTATGGCGTACATATCTGTCTTCAAGCCTGTAAGTAGATGATACGACGATTCTTGCAGAAGTTGTTTTGCCGGCTTTCTTCGCAGCTCTGTACTCATTGCCTAAATCAGTAATGATCTCATCAATGAGACTTGGTGCGGATGTCGTGGCAGGAACAACATCTGAACTTTCCGAAGGTGATGAAAGAGCACGCTGCAATGAATCCACTTTTTCCAGGAGCACGATATTTTCTTCATGCAGCGACTTTATTTGCCGTGATGAAGAAATTGAAAAATAGAGTACTACACAGCACAATGCCAAAGTGATTATTGACCAGATTCTGTCTCCTTCCATAATGAAATGCGGTTAGTTATTGTATTAACTTGCTTAGTTCGTTACTATGTTTTTCATTACTGTCCACTAAAAATTCAAGATAGTTCTTTGAAAATATTGTAAGTTA
>ENA-UOIY01002640-UOIY01002640.1-human-gut-metagenome-genome-assembly--contig:-P114-NODE-2640-length-12910-cov-4.475301_pt1 | contig 12910 bp, 10 predicted proteins | sample MGYA00242335_ERZ723882 | MGnify/ENA metagenome assembly ERZ723882
ACGGACGGGTGCTTCAATAGCTCGCCGGTTTGCAGGACGTGCCGTATTTCTCTGAAAATCCCCGGGCGGCCGTAAGTGGCTCGGCCGATCATGATGCCGTCGATGCCGTAGCGTTCGAACGCCGCGGCCGCCTTTTCCGCCGAGTCGATGTCGCCGTTGCCGATGATCGGAATGTGCATCCGCGGGTTGCGCTTGACTTCGCCGATCAGCGTCCAGTCGGCCTCGCCGCGGTAAAGTTGCGCCCGCGTCCGGCCGTGGATCGTCAGCGCGGCGATTCCCGCGTCTTGCAGCCGTTCGGCGATCTCGACGATGTTTTTCGAGTCTTCGTCCCAGCCGAGGCGGGTTTTGACGGTTACCGGCAGGCGTACCGCTTCGACGATCCGCCGCGTCATTTCGACCATCTTCGGCACGTCGCGCATCATGCCGCTGCCGGCTCCGCGCGCGGCAATCTTGCGTACCGGGCAGCCGAAATTGATGTCGATCAGATCGGGCCGTGCCGCCTCGGCGACCCGCGCCGCCTCGACCATCGGTTCGATCTCGTTGCCGTAGAGCTGGATGCCCACCGGGCGTTCGTAGTCGTAAGTGCGGAGTTTGGCGACCGATTTGGCCGCGTCGCGGATCAGTCCGTCGCTCGATATGAATTCGGTGTAGACCATGTCCGCTCCGAACCGCTTGCACACGTATCGGAACGACGGATCGGTCACGTCTTCCATCGGGGCCAGGAACAGCGGCTTGTCCCCTAAATCTATGTCGGCTATCCGCATCGGTTGTATTTTGACGGCAAAAATAGCTATCTTTGTGCTGATTTTGAAATCACGAAACCGCAAATCATGAATATCGAACAGTTTTTGCAGGATAAAGTGCGGGCCGCAGTGACCGCGCTGTACGGCGAACCCGCCTCCGGACAGGTACAGATACAGAAAACCCGCAAGGAATTCGACGGCGATATGACGCTCGTGGTCTTCCCGCTGCTGAAACTCAGCCGCAAAAATCCGGAAGCCACCGCAACGGAGATCGGGCAGGCGCTGGTCGCCTCGACGCCCGAAATCAAAAGTTTCAATGTAATCAAAGGATTTTTGAACCTGTCCCTTAGCGAATTGTTCTGGAGCGAGCGCGTGAACGAAATCCTCGCCGATCCCGCTTACGGGCAGGCCGCTCCGACCGGGCGGACGGTGATGGTCGAATACTCCTCGCCGAACACCAATAAGCCGTTGCACCTGGGCCATATTCGCAACAACCTGCTCGGCTACTCGGTGGCCCGGATTCTGGAGGCGGGCGGTAATAAGGTGCTGAAAGTGAATTTGGTCAACGACCGCGGAATCCATATCTGCAAGTCGATGCTCGCGTGGCGGAAGTTCGGCGGCGGCGAGACGCCCGCTTCGTCCGGCATGAAGGGCGATCACCTGGTCGGGAAGTACTACGTGGCCTTCGATAAGGCTTATAAGGCCGAAGTCAAAGAACTGACGGCCGGCGGTATGGACGAAGAAACAGCCAAGCGCGAAGCGCCGATTATGAAAGAGGCCCAGGCGATGCTGCGCAAGTGGGAGGCCAAAGACCCGGAGATTTACGGGTTGTGGCAGACGATGAACGGCTGGGTGTACGAAGGTTTCGACAAGACGTACGAAGCGATGGGCGTCAGCTTCGACAAGGTGTACTACGAATCGAATACCTACCTGCTCGGCAAATCGATCGTCGAGGAGGGACTGGATAAAGGGGTGTTTTTCCGTAAGGAGGACGGCTCGGTCTGGTGCGACCTGACCGCCGACGGTCTCGACCAGAAGCTGTTGCTGCGCGGCGACGGTACGTCGGTCTACATGACGCAGGACCTCGGCACGGCCTACACTCGTTTCAAAGAGGAACGCCTGGACGACATGATCTACGTCGTCGGCAACGAGCAAAACTATCATTTCCAGGTATTGAAACTGATCCTCGGTAAGCTCGGTTACGGCTGGGCCGATCATATCACGCACCTGTCGTACGGTATGGTCGAGCTGCCCGAAGGAAAAATGAAGTCGCGCGAGGGGACGGTGGTGGACGCCGACGACCTGATCGACGAGATGGTGCGGACGGCTTACGACATGTCGCAGGAGCTCGGCAAACTCGACGATGCGACGCCGGATGAGGCGATGCGGATCAGCCGGATGGTAGGACTCGGCGCGTTGAAATATTTCATTCTGAAAGTCGATCCGCGTAAGACGATGCTGTTCGACCCGCGCGAGTCGATCGACTTCAACGGCAATACCGGGCCGTTTATCCAATACACCCACGCCCGGATCAAGTCGGTGTTGCGCAAGGCGGCCGAGCGCGGGATCGTTCCGGCTTCCGAGCTGCATAGCTCGGCGCTTTCGACTGAAGAGGTCGGCCTGATCAAGATGCTTGCCGACTATCCGGGCGCCGTAGCGCAGGCCGGCGTGACGTTCTCGCCGTCGGTGATCGCGAATTACGCTTACGAATTGGCCAAAGCGTACAACAGCTATTACCACGATTTCCCGATCCTGCGGGAGGCCGATGCGCAGAAACAAACGATGCGTCTGACGCTTTCCGAAACCGTAGCCCGCGTGATCGCTTCGGCGATGGCGCTGCTCGGTATCGGAGTTCCGCAACGCATGTAAACCGGCTTTCCGCAGCCTTTAACCGATACGGCCTTGGGCATCGTACAACGCAACAGCATCACGATCACGATCCTGTCCTACCTGGGGATCCTGATCGGATATGTCAACAAGATCCTGTTGCTGACGAACTTCCTGACCGAGGAGCAGGTCGGACTGGTCAATATTCTGACCGGGCTGGCCGTCCTGTACGCCCAGTTTTCCGCGCTGGGAATCAATTTTTCGGTCGTCAAATTCTTCCCGTTTTTCCGGACGCCCGACCGGCGGGACAACGGTTTCTTTTTCTGGTCGGCGCTGGGTGTCGGCGCCGGGTTCGTCGTGTTCACGGTTCTGTTCCTGGTGTTCCGCGAACCGGTCATGGCGTACTATTCGAAAGAATCTCCGCTACTGTCCGAGCACTACCTGATGCTGATTCCGCTGGGGCTGGCTACGTTGTCCTATAATTTTTTCAGTTCGTGGTTGCAGGCATTTTACAAGACGGTCGTCACCTCTTTCGTCAACGAGATTCTGCTGCGCCTGTTGATTTCGATCGAAATTTCGCTGTATGCGTTGCGGCTGATTACGTTCGAGCAATTCGTCGTGGGGTACGTGCTGATCTATTTCGTACCGGCGGCGATCCTGCTGGTTTATATGGCGACGATACGGCAAACGCGGTTCCGGCCGGTTCCGGTCACTCCGCGCGTGCGCAGGTTGCTTTCGATCACGGCGGTATACGGATTGTGGCAGTATCTCGGAGGGGCTTCGATGTATATCGTACCGATCGTCGACCAGACGATGCTGGCCGGGATCTGCGGGCTGGCGGAAGGAGGGATCTATACCACGATCATCTATATGACCAGCGCGATGCAGATGCCCTACCGTTCGATCGTCAAGGTGTCTACGCCGGTGGTTACGAACCTGTGGAAAGAGCGCGACATGGAAGGTATGCGCAAAATCTCGCGCGATGCGTCGCTGATGAACCTGATCGCCGGTTGCTTTCTGTTCGTCGTCATCTGGGTCAACCTCGACAATATCTTTTCGCTGATGCCGGAGTCGTACGCCAGCGGGCGTTACGTTTTCCTGTTCCTCGGCCTGGGTTGGGTCGTGAATATGTACGTGGGACTGAACAGCACGATTCTGATGACTTCCAAGAAATACCGCTATGAGTTCATGCTTTCGATCCTGCTGGTCGGGCTGACCGTCCTGACCAACGCGCTGATGATTCCCCGCTGGGGGATGAACGGGGCGGCGCTGGCGACGATGATCTCGCTGCTGGTTTTCAACGTCGGGCACGTTGCGTTCGTATGGAAGTTCTACCGGATTTTTTCACTGTCGTGGCGCGATGTCCTCGTCGCCCTGTGGGGAGCCGCGATGATCGGCGTCTCGATGCTGATTCCGCGGCAAGACAATTTCATCGTCGACGGAACGATCCGGACGACGCTGATTTCGCTCGTATTCGGTACGGGACTTTAGTATTCGCAGCTTTCTCCGGCGCTGAACCGGATGCTCGAAGGCCTGCTTCGCCGGATTTTCGTCCGCCGCTCTTAACGGTCAGGCGCGCAGTTGGGCTTGGCGATACGTAAAGAGCATGGGATAATCGTCGAATGCGAAGATGGTCATTTCGTCGCGCCGGCGCCGCCACGGGAGCAACCGTCCCCATACGATTTTGCTGACGAATATGAAAAACAGCGTGTATAGGTCGTCGTACTCTTTATCGCAACAATAAACGACGGACGGATCTTTCGGATCCACCAGTCGTTCGTATTTGTTGATCAGGAATCCGTTCCACTGGTATTTTCCCGAACAGAGCCGATCCATGAACGCATTGTAATCGGGCAGGAATACGAGCTGGCGTCCCGTAAAATCCTGATAATTCTGTAATGCGAGTTTGAAAATCCGATCGCGGCGGTTGTTGCGTTTCCCGAGCCAGAATATCAACAGGCGCGTCGGGATCTCTTGCGCGAACACGATGTCCGACGTGTGGGCTTTCAAAAATTTCTCGGTGTCCCGGTACAATCGTTTTTCTCTGTTCATAATGATGACTTTTTGTAGGATCGATCAACGATTGCTCCCGCTTGCGACGAGAACGCATTTGCCCGTATTCCCGTTTGCGGTACGGCATTTCCCGGCGGAACCGATACGGACTTCGGGAGCGGTCGCACGAGACCGCCCGGTATCGGTCGGACAAAAGCATACTTTCTCCGTTTTCCGGATCGTAATCCGTTGAGGCTGTTCTGTAGTTCGCTGTGAATGGAAGAAGGGCATAATCATTTGTTTACAGTACGTCCGACGCCGCGATTTCTCCGGATTATTCGTCCTGATCGTACTTTTCGATCCTTGATTTAATAAAATTTATTATAAATATAGTTATAACTACATAACTTTATGATGCAAATATAATTAAAATTCAAGATAATCCAACGGTCCGATATATTTTTATGCAAAGTTCCGGTTATTTTATTTCGATCGAAAAGGAACGGAGGCGAGCCGTTTTGCAATTTTTCGGCAGACCGCCTCTTTTTTCCGGAGGGGTTTATTATATTTGTATCAAATACTGCTATTTGGAACGCCATGCCGGATACTTTTTTACTTTTCGCCCTGATCGACCTGAAGCCTTACCTGAGTTTCGGGTACATCGTTTTCGTGATTATCACGATCGCCGTGATCATTCACGACAAGCGCGATCCGGTGAAGGCGCTGTCGTGGATCATCGTGATTTCGTTGCTGCCGGTCGTCGGATTTATCTTTTACATCGTTTTCGGACGCAACCACCGCAAGCAAAAATTGTTCAGCCGCAAGGAACTGAGCGATCTCGAACAGATCGACACGCTGAGCCGGCAGCAAATCTACGAGATCAACAACGCCGCGGTGCTGCACAAACCGGAGATCAGCGACAACCGCGATATCATTACGCTGCTGCTCAACAGCAACAAGGCGCTGCTGACGGTGCATAACCGGGTGAAGCTGCTGAACGACGGAACGGAGACGTTCGACGAAATCCGCAAGGCGCTGTGGTCGGCCAGTTCGTCGATCCATCTGGAATATTACATCATCGAGGACGATCCGCTGGGCCGCGAGATCGCCGACATTCTGATCGCCAAGGCGCAGCAGGGGGTCGAGGTGAGGCTGATCTACGACGACGTGGGCAGTTGGGGGCTCGGGCGCAAGTACATCGGCCGGCTGCGCAAGGCCGGCGTCCGGGTAGAGTGTTTCATGCAGGTGGTCTTCCCGTGGCTGACCAGCCATGTTAATTACCGGAATCACCGCAAGATCCTGGTTGTGGACGGCAAGATCGGGTTCACGGGCGGGATCAACATCGCCCAGCGGTACGTCACCGGGACGAAAATGGGGCCGTGGCGCGATACCCACCTGCGGCTCGAGGGCGAAGCGGTCGGCATGTTGCAGATCGTATTCATCGCCGACTGGTTTTTCGTCAGCAAGCAGTTGTTGAACGACTATCCGAAATACCTGCCCAAAACGCATGTCAAGGAGGAGACGATGATCCAGATCGCCACGTCCGGACCCGATTCCGACTGGGCGTCGATCATGCAGGCGTTTTTCTCGGCCATCACGCATGCGCAGCACCATATCTATATTTCGTCGCCCTATTTCCTTCCGAACGAGGCGATTCTGACGGCGGTCAAAGTGGCTGCGCTGAGCGGGATCGACGTGCGGATCATGATCCCGAGCCGTTCCGATTCGAAGGTGGTTTACTGGGCCTCCCGCTCGTACATCGGCGAACTGATCGACGCCAACGTGAAGGTGTACCTGTACCGCCGGGGATTCAACCATTCGAAGCTGATTATGATCGACGGGCAGTTCAGTTCGGTCGGCACGGCCAATATGGACATCCGCAGTTTCGAAGACAATTTTGAAGTGTCGGCGTTGCTGTACGACCGGAAGATCACGCAGGAGCTGGAAGCGGAGTTCCTGCACGACCTCGATCAGAGCCGCATGGTAACGCGCGACTACTGGGAGAGTCGCCCCGCGCTGCATAGTTTTTACGAAGCGTTGTCGCGGTTGTTCAGCCCGTTGCTGTAGTTATTCGGAACGTTCGATCCGAGAGCCCCATTCCAATTCCATCCGTCTGATATAGTCCGACAGCGGCGAAAATCCAGCTGATTTTCGCCACCGGTCAACTCGGGCCGGATCCTTGAGCGGGGCGATGCGTTGGATACCGTTTTCATCTGTGATGATTTGGGAACCGTATTTTTGTTTCCGTCCTTCGGAAACGGCGATGCGGTCTTCTAGCATACCGAGCTGTACCCCGGAAATATCCTTCCGTTTCGCGGCTTTGCGCGCCAGGGACAGGTATCTTTTCTGGATATCCGTGCTGGCATGTTGGAGGACGATGAAGAAGGCCTTCGTCGCATTGCCCACTTTGTCTTTGCCGACCCATCCCTGGGTATCGAGTATCCGAATGATTTTGCTTTGATTCAGGCTATCAGTGATTCGCATCTCCCGGGCGAGACTATCCGCTTTTTGGGGATCGGGATGTAGCGGATTGCGGGCTTCGATAAATTCTCTTCTGATCCGTTGGTCTTCGTTGAAAATTTCCAGCAGCTCCTTTCGTAATGGTTTGTCGAAATTCGCTTCAGCCTTCGCTCTACGTTTTTCCATTGTTTCGATCAGCGTTTTCCAACGTTCGTCTCGATGCAGCGAGACCAGGTACGGGTCATCCTGCATCCGCACGGAGTACCACCGTTTGTTTTCGGATAGTAGCCGGTTCAACCGCTCGAAAGCGGTTGCCGTATCTCCGACCAGGGCAGCGGCGCAGGCTCCGTTATAAAAATCCTTGTTTTGCCTCTGTTTCGTAGAAAGGATCCGTTCGAAAATTTCGCTGGAAGATTGATAATTTCCGGATAGAAACAAAGAATCAGCCCGGCGCTGCAAAACTTCGTAAGGTTCGCAGCCGGTTGGTTGCCCGGCTGCAATGCATCGGGTCGTCAGGACGCCCAGTAAAATCAATAACTTTTTTTTCATCGGTCGATCCGGTTTGATGGTGTTTCCAAATTTACGATTTTTATTCCGGATTTCGTTATCGGATGCGGAAAATTCCGATTTGTTGAAAAGACTGTTTTCGTCGTATTTTCGACGGTTATTTCTCATTGTCGGAATAAATTGAAAAAAGTTCCTGAAATTTTTTCTACCTTTGAAATGTTTAACGGTGTAAATATGCAATCTATGAAGAAAAGGTGTTTGCTCACGACTGCGATCGCATTGATTTTATGCGGAATAACGAACAATGCCGGGGCCAAAGGCCCGATTCGTTTCGGGATCAAGGCCGGTATCCAGAGCCAGAGTCTTCACGCTTCGAAAGACGAGGTGCTCGGCGTGTTTTCGGCCGATAAGGATTTCGGTTATCAGTTCGGCTTCGTGGCCAGGATCAATTTTCCGATGTTGTATATACAACCGGAGTTGAACTATGCCAAGCATCGCTTTACGATGGATATGGAGGACGGCGCCACGACGAAGGTAAAAGTGAACAACATTGAGCTGCCGATCCTCGTGGGGTGGAAAATCGCATTTGTGCGGTTGTTTGCCGGCCCCGTTTTCACGCTGATGAACGATACCGGCAACAAGTTGAAAAATACTTCGGCGGCGATCAATACCGAACTCGCAAAATCGTTGGTCGGTTATCAACTGGGCGGCGGCGTCGAATTCGGGCGCGTCAACGTGGATATGCGTTACGGCGGCCAGTTCAAAAAGCCGGAGCTCACCGTGGTCAAGGGCGAGCAGCAGGCCCGCACTTACAAGACGAGCATGAATCAGTGGCAGTTGAACATTAGCTACCTGTTCTAAATCCTGTACGCGGATGACCGAAAAAGTAATTCTTCTCGAAGCGATCGACCCGGTGGAGTTTTAAGGCCTCGCAGATGCCAACATCGAAAAAATCGGCGGTAAATATCCGAAACTCAAAATCGTGGCGAGCGGTTACGCCATCAAGGTGATGGGGGAGGAGAGCGAGATCGTGCGGTTCGACAAGAAGCTTGCCGAACTGCTGGCTTATTACGAGCGTTACGGCCATATATCCCCGCAGGTGATCGACCAGATTTACGACGGGGGACTCTCTGCGGTGCAGGACGATCCGGAAGACCAGCATGTGATCGTCTACGGCAACAACGGCCTGGTCGTCCGGGCGCGCACCGTCAACCAGGAGCGCCTGCTGAACCTGTACGACCGCAACGACCTGATTTTCGCCATCGGCCCGGCCGGTTCGGGCAAGACTTATACGGCGATCGCGCTGGCGGTTCGGGCGCTGAAGAACCGCGAAGTGAAACGCATCATTCTGACGCGTCCCGCCGTGGAAGCCGGCGAAAAGCTCGGTTTTCTGCCCGGCGACATGAAGGAGAAACTCGATCCTTACTTACAGCCGCTGTACGATGCGTTGAACGACATGATTCCGGCAGCGAAACTCGGTAAATACGTGGAAGACGGCACGGTGCAGATTGCGCCGTTGGCCTATATGCGCGGGCGGACGCTCGACAACGCTTTCGTCATCCTGGACGAAGCGCAGAATACGACGGTCGCCCAGATCAAAATGTTCCTGACCCGCATGGGGCGCAACGCCCGGTTTATCGTTACCGGCGACATCACGCAGATCGACCTGCCGCGGCGCAGCGATTCGGGTCTGATGCCCGTTGTGGAGATGCTGAAAGGGATCGACGGTATCGGGATCGTCGCATTCGACAACCGCGACATCATCCGTCACCGGCTGGTAAAGCACATCGTGGAAGCCTTCGAACGACATGCCGGCAACTCCGAGAAAGAATGACTCGAAACATATAAATCGAAACAAACATGACAAAAGCAATCGTAAAAACCGATTTCCGGTTTGACGGGCAGAAGAGCCTGTATGAAGGAAAGGTACGTGATGTCTACAATATCGACGACCAGTATTTGGTGATGGTCGTGAGCGACCGGATTTCGGCGTTCGACGTCGTCCTGCCGAAAGGGATTCCCTACAAAGGACAGGTGCTGAATCAGATCGCGTCGAAATTTCTCGACGCCACGTCCGATATTTGCCCGAACTGGAAAATCGCTTCGCCCGATCCGATGGTGACGGTCGGTTACCGTTGCGACTCGTTTCCGGTCGAGATGATCGTGCGCGCTTACCTGACCGGCAGTTCCTGGCGGGATTACAAAGCCGGCGCCCGGGAGATCTGCGGCGTGCCCATTCCGGACGGGATGCGCGAACACCAGCGTTTCCCGCACCCGATCGTCACGCCGACGACCAAAGCCGAGATCGGCGAGCACGATCAGAATATTTCGAAAGAGGAGATCATCGCCAAAGGATTGGTTTCGAAGGCCGATTACGAAATGCTCGAAAAATACGCGTTGGCGCTGTTCGATCGCGGAAGCAAGATGGCTGCCGAGCGCGGCCTGATCCTGGTCGATACGAAGTACGAATTCGGCAAGAAGGACGGCGAGATCTACCTGATCGACGAGATTCATACGCCGGACAGTTCGCGCTATTTCTATGCCGACGGTTACGAGGAACGTTTTGCGAAAGGCGAGCCGCAGCGTCAGTTGTCGAAGGAGTTTGTCCGCGAATGGCTGATGGACCACGGTTTCCAGGGGAAGCCCGGACAGCAGGTTCCGCAGATGACCGACCAGTTCGTCGGGAGCGTCAGCGACCGGTACATCGAGCTGTACGAGAAGATCACCGGCGAGCAATTCGTCAAGGACGAAGCGGCCGATATCACTTCGCGGATCGAAAATAATGTAAAGAACATGCTGGCACGGCTGCGCTGAGGTTTGTGCGGAGAGCTTAGATAAAACGGGTTTTTATGAATACGAATCTGGATGGGCTTTCGCCCCGCGAGGTGTGGGAAAAATTCGCCGAGATCGCTCGTGTGCCGCGTCCGTCGCGGCACGAGGAGGCGATTCGGGCGTATCTGGTCGCCGAAGCGCGGACGCACGGCATCGCCTGTACGGTCGACGATGCCGGGAACGTGATCCTGCGCAAACCGGCTACGCCGGGCATGGAGTCCCGCAAGGGGATCATTCTGCAGGCGCACATGGACATGGTTCCGCAGAAAAACGGCGACAAGCGGTTCGATTTTACGAAAGATCCCATCGAAGTCCGTGTCGACGGCGAATGGGTAAGGGCCGACGGAACGACGCTCGGAGCCGACAATGGGATCGGCGTCGCTGCAATCCTGGCCGTCATGGAGTCAGAGCAGGTCGTGCACGGACCGTTGGAGGCGCTGATCACCGCGACCGAGGAGACCGGCATGGACGGAGCCCGCGGGCTGAAAGGCGGAATGCTCGACGGCGAGATCTTGGTTAACTTGGATTCCGAGACGGAGGGAGAGTTGTATGTCGGATGCGCCGGCGGTCTGGATGCTTCGGTGCGTATGACGTACCGTGAAGAGATTGTTCCTGACGGATATCAGGCTTTCCTGCTTGCGGTCGGCGGTTTGAAAGGCGGACATTCGGGTATCGATATCCATCTGGGACGCGGCAATGCGAACCGGATTCTGTTCCGGTTGCTGAGGGAGTGCGAGCGGGAGTGCGGCTTGCGGTTGGCGTCGGTCGACGGCGGCGGCCTGCGCAATGCCATTCCGCGTGAGGCGACGGCGACGGTTGTCGTTCCGGACGCTGTCTCGGATGTTTTTCGGACGCTGGCCGCCGGTCTCGAATCGGTGTTGAAAGAGGAGTTCCGGGGCGTCGACGATGCGGTGACCGTTCGGGTTACGGATATCCCGCAGCCCGATTCGCTGATCGACCGGCAAACGCAGCGACAATTGATCCGGGCTGTGCGCGGATGTCCCGACGGCGTGATCCGGATGAGCCCGTCGATGCCGGGGTTGGTGCAGACTTCGTCCAATTTGGCCCGGGTCACCGCCGGGGACGGGGAGATTCTGGTGCACTGTTTGCTGCGCAGTTCGCTCGATAGCGAAAAGGCCGATCTGGGCGACCGGATCGTCGGAGTATTCGAACTCGCGGGGGCGGAAGTAGCGCTCGAGGGCGGTTACGACGGCTGGAATCCGAATCCGGATTCGCCGATCCTGCAGACGATGATCGCGTCGTACGAGTCGCTGTTCGGTCGCCGACCGGCCGTTACGGCCATCCATGCCGGATTGGAGTGCGGGATCATCGGCACGAATTACCCGACGCTGGATATGATTTCGTTCGGCCCGACGATTCTGCATCCGCATTCGCCCGATGAAAAAGTGAACGTCGCGTCGGTCGGCCGTTTCTGGCAGTATCTGTTGGCCACGCTCCGCAATGTACCGTTCAGATCGTAAAGGCTATGGAGACGTCCGATAAATGGTTCGCCATCGTCAATCCCGTCGCCGGAAGCGGCAAGGGACTGAGCGACTGGCCGCTGATCAGCAAGTTATTGCGCGATCACCACATCGTGCCGGAGTATGCGTTCACCGAACGCAAGTACCATGCGATCGAACTGGCCGTCGAGGCGGTCAACAACGGTTTCCGCAAGATCATGGTGGTCGGCGGCGACGGGACGATCCACGAGGTGGTCAACGGCCTGTTTATTCAAAAGGCGGTTCCTACGACCGAGGTGCTGGTGGGCGTGATTGCCGTCGGTACCGGCAACGACTGGATCCGGATGTTCGGTATTCCGCGCAAATATTCCGAAGCGATCCGGGCGATCGTCGAAGGACACTCTTTTTTGCAGGACGTCGGCGTGGTTTCGTACCACAAGGCGACTTACAAGCAGGAGCGTTATATGGCCAACGTGGCCGGGGTGGGCTTCGACGCCGTCGTGAACCGTCGTTACAACCACCTGAAAGAGGAAGGGAAGCGGGGTAAATGGCTGTATCTGTGGAGCACGCTGAAAGCCCTGCTGCGTTACTCTTCGACCGGCGTCAAGGTGTATGTCGACGATGAATTGGTCGTTAACGACTTGGTTTACAGCGCTACGATCGGGATCGGCAGGTACAACGGCGGCGGGATGTTACAAACGCCGGACGCCGTGGCCGACGACGGGTTGTTCGACCTGACCGTGATTCGCAAAATGAGCTGGCTCTCGGTGCTGTTCCATTTCAAGGTGCTGTTCAACGGGAAAATTTACAGGTTGAACAAGACGAGCCTGAACCGGGGAAGGCGCATCCGGATCGAGTCGTCGCCCGAGATCGCGCTGGAGGTTGACGGCGAAGCGCTCGGATATTCGCCGTTCGAGTTCGAGATCATCGACCGCGCCGTCCGGGTGGTCGTGGCCAAACGCTTCCTGGAAGAAGGAAGCGCCGGCAAGTCCGTTGCGGATAGAATTTTGGAAAATAAAAAATAAAACGATATTTTTACGAACTAACCTTAACAAAACCAAAAATGAAAAAAAATCAACTTTTATCACT
>ENA-UOIY01002642-UOIY01002642.1-human-gut-metagenome-genome-assembly--contig:-P114-NODE-2642-length-12908-cov-9.084416_pt1 | contig 12908 bp, 16 predicted proteins | sample MGYA00242335_ERZ723882 | MGnify/ENA metagenome assembly ERZ723882
GCGATGGCAAAGTCAGTATCAAAGATAGATATTTTTGACGGGGAAAAGAAAGAGGAGGACACTGATGAATCTGTCATTCTTAAATAATGAAATGATAATGTCACTTATACAAGCTACTCAGATGCAGATGACGGTATACAATGAATTTTTAAAGTTATGCGGTGGCGATGTAGAAGAGGCAAGAGTACAGACACAAATTTACATGAATGCGTTTATGAATCCGTCTGCAAAGAAAAAAGAAGGAGATGAGACTAAGTAATGGGAAGAGCTGAAAGGAGACGGCTTGAACGGGAAAATCGATTATTATATTCTCGTGAAAAGTCAGTAAAGATGTCCAAAGATGAGTTAAGAAGCATAAAAAAGAAGGTGTCTGATGCGTCATCGGAAAATACAGTTGATATTTTGATGACCTGCTTTGCACTGGCGGAGCATCGTCTGTATGGATATGGAAAGAAACGATGCATTAAAACCTTGCAGTATGTGGATGAGCTTATGGGCGGATTGAGTCATGACACAGCTACATTGGAAGAGTATAAACAGCAGCTGGTTGATGAGGTTGGTTTGACGATCAGTTGTTGATATTTTGGAGGTGAACAGTTTGGAATATTCAGGGATCGATGTTATGAAGATTGTGCGGGAAATCAATAATTTCATAGAGCATGTTGCAGCAGTGATTAGAATGATAGCAAAAGCTATTGGAAAGCTGGGTGGTATTTTCAATAGAAAGGATAAGAGATATTTTTATTCAATCAACGACAAAAAGCACAGATATATTACGTTGAAAAAGTACGATTATAAGCCAGTAGCAAAGAAAAATCAGCCGTATCAGAGGAGAAACTATTGATATTTGGAGGGAGAATGGGTAAAGAAGACAGAAAGAACGCGGAAGGATATTCTGATCCAACTGCATATGAAGCTATTAGGAATGTTGAAAGGGGTGCTGATTTAGATGATGATCGCTTTCATAAGCTTTTAGATACTATATTTTCTATTTGCGAGTTGTCTGGTTTTCATGTTGAGGGGCGAATCATTATTAAAGATAAGAAGACAGGAAAGATTTGGAGGTAGATATTGTGAGTTATTAAGGCCTAGAAAGAAAAGATTGAGTCCAACACGGGCTCTTTCTTTTGCTGATTATGGCTATTCTAGGTTAAAAATCTTTGTAGTAACAGGTCATTTTTCTGCCCACTTTTATGCCGGAAGATTTGGCCAAAGCCCATTTATTTTTGACCAGAGCCCGATTTTTGAGGAAAAATACGGTTGAAAATTTGAGATTTTGGTCAAATTTCTGGCCATTTGCCCACTTTCTGCCCACTTTTAAAAATGGATTTGGCCACGAAAAACCTAGCATTTATGCGGGTTTGCGGGCTTTCTGCCCACTTTCCCACTTTTTTTTCTTATTTAATTGCGATAAAAAAATTAAAAATATATAATAAATAGCGAAAAAAAGTGGGCATTTGACCAAACTGGTAAAATGAGGGATTTTTGGGCAGGATTTGGCGATTGAGTGGAGTTCATTGCAAAGTTGAAAATTTTGATTTTATTTGCATTCTAAGAAAAACATGGTATACTAAAGAGGTCACATAATTTAAATTTTTTGTAAATATTGTACAATGTATGAAATTATGTTGAAAATACTAGGAGGGTGTGAGATGAAGAAAGTAAAGTTAGTATTGGCGGTGACGACATTGTCGTTATTTATGACTGCGTGTGGTGGAAGTTCAGCAGCGGATATCAATTGGTCAGAGCTTAAATTAGGAGAAGAATTACCAAGCCCTAATATGAAATCAATTACTGGTGAAATTGAAACTAACGATAGCGATTCGTTACAGGTTGTTATTAACAAAGTTTCAAAGGATGATTTTAATTCGTATGTTAAATTATGTGAAGACAATGGATTTAATTTAGATTCATATTCTAGTGATGAATACTATTCAGCGAATAATTCCTCAGGATACGAACTAAATATTAGTTATGATAAAAAGGAAAAGACAATGAGGCCAGAACTTAATGCAAAATATGCATATGGCGAATTTACATGGCCCGATAGTGAACTTTCAAAATTATTACCAGTTCCTAAATCCAATTATGGATCAATCGAATGGGAAAACTCTGATGGGTTTGTTATTGATGTTGCGCAAACGTCGATTGATGATTTTAACGAATACGTAAGCTCTTGTAAAGATAATGGATTCACAGTTGATTATCAGGCTGGAAAAGATTTCTATTATGCCGATAACGAAAGTGGATATCACATTACCTTAAACTATAAAGATGGCAATGTCATGTTCGTTCGCATGGATGCGCCTGATGAAGAACCAACAGAAACTACGACAGCTAAAGAGACAACCTCACAAGCTGATGCTTCTGGTATCCGTCCAGAATTTAAAGCAGCTATGGATAGCTATGAAAAGTTTTTTGATGAATATTGTGCATTCATGAAAAAATACAAAGAGTCAAATAATGCATCATCAATGTTAGCAGATTACACTAAATACATGGCTCAGTACGCTGATATGATGGCAAAACTCGATGCGGTGGATGAAAACGAGTTATCATCCGAAGAAGCACTTTATTATGCAGAAGTTTCCAACAGAATATCTTCAAAACTATTAGAGGTTGCTCAGTAATAGAAAAACAAAAAATATTTAACAGAGATGCTTTAGGGTGTCTCTGTTTTTTTTATGCTCTTTTTTGCGCGCGAAAAATACATAGCCTTTTATGAAGAGAGAGGATAAAAATGCATTTTTTAAATGCTGACATTCTCTTTTGTCTTTTAGAACCGGAGGAAGCGATTTATGTTGGAAAACAAGTTTCAGGCAAATCTGATCAAGGAATTAAAAGAACGGTTCCCAGGATGTATTGTTATGAAGAGTGATTCTTCTTATATTCAGGGAATACCGGATTTACTTGTTCTGCATAATGACAAATGGGCTTCCTTGGAATGTAAAAAAAGCGCTGGCGCAAAGAAGCAGCCAAATCAGGAATATTATGTTGGACGTATGAATCAGATGTCTTTTTCGAGATTTATATGCCCAGAGAATAAAGAGGAGGTACTGAATGAACTTCAACAGACATTCGAATCTTGAAGGCCAGCACGCCTTTCTTGGTGCAAGTAAATATCACTGGATTAATTACAGTGAAGATAAAGTTGCAGAAGCATATTCAAAGTTTTTAGCAACTCAGAAAGGAACAGTCTTACATGACTTCGCAGCAAGATGTATATCACTTGGTCAGAAATTACCAAAGTCTCAGAAGACATTAAATATGTATGTTAATGATGCAATTGGTTATAAGATGACACCGGAGCAGGTTTTATATTATTCCGAGAATTGTTTCGGGACTGCTGATGCCATTAGTTTTAGAAACGGTTTACTTAGAATACACGACCTTAAGACTGGGGAAATTCCAGCACACATGGAGCAGCTTGAAATATATGCGGCTCTTTTTTGTTTGGAATATAACGTCAAGCCCGGAGATATTGAAATGGAGTTACGGCTTTACCAGAGTGATGAAATCTTATACCACAATCCGACAGCGATGGATATTTTACCGATTATGGATAAAATCATCACTTTTGACAAGGTAATAAATAAAATAAAAGATTCGGAGGGATAATCGATGAACCCCATAGTGGAAGATATTTTAATGCATTATGGAATGCCAAGACGTTCTGGGCGGTATCCGTGGGGGTCTGGCGATAATCCCTATCAGCATAGTGGCGATTTTCTAAGCCGGGTTCAGGAATTGAAATCTCAAGGGCTAAAAGAAACCGAGATCGCTAAGGCTATTGGACTAACCACGACCCAGTTGAGAACTCAGGTCAGTCTTGCAAAAGATGAGCGACGTGCCTTGCAGGTAGCCACAGCGAAGGGACTTAGGGAAAAAGGATATAGCCTGAATGAGATTGCAGAAAAGATGGGATTCGCGAATGACTCATCTGTTCGTTCGCTTCTGAATGAAAACTCTGAAGTCAGAATGAATCAGGCTAAAGTCACTGCCGACTTTTTAAGAAAGCAGATCAATGAAAAAGGAATCATCGATGTCGGAACCGGTGTAGAGAAAGAGCTTGGAATTTCAAGGGAGAAGTTAAACCAGGCTCTTTATATATTACAGCTTGAAGGATATGAAGTGTATGGCGCCGGTGTTCCGCAGGCAACTAATCCCGGAAAACAGACTAACATCAAGGTTATTTGTCCGCCCGGAACAGAGCATAAAGATATTTACAATTTTGAAGATGTCCATTCGTTAAAAGACTACATTTCATATGATGACGGACAATCATTCAAAAAAGCCTTTGAATATCCATCCAGTATGGATTCTAAGCGTCTGCAGATTCGATATGCTGAAGATGGTGGAATTAATAAGGATGGTGTTATCGAACTTCGTAGGGGTGTAAAAGACCTTTCCTTAGGCAATGCTCATTATGCCCAGGTTCGTATTATGGTTGATGGGACACATTATCTTAAAGGTATGGCCGTCTACGCTGATAATATGCCAGACGGAGTTGATGTGATTTTCAACACTAACAAGAAGATTGGTACTCCGACTAAGGATGTACTTAAGAAAATTAAAGACGATCCTGACAATCCGTTTGGTTCTTTGATTAAGGAACGTGGCGGACAGAGCTACTATGACGATCCAAAAGGAAAGTATACAGATCCGGTAACTGGAAAAAAGCAGTCACTCTCTTTGATTAATAAAAGAGCTGAAGAAGGGGATTGGGGAGAATGGAGCAAAACACTTCCTTCCCAGTTCCTTTCCAAGCAAAGTCTCACGTTGATTAAGAAACAGCTTGGGTTAGCAAAAGCTGACAAGCAGGCTGAGTTTGATGAGATTTGTTCCCTTACTAATCCAACGGTAAAGAAAGCTTTATTAAAGTCTTTTGCTGATGATTGCGATGCAGCAGCTGTTCATTTACAGGCAGCAGCGTTGCCACGTCAGAAGTATCAGGTAATTCTTCCACTGACAAAGATCAAAGATAACGAGGTTTATGCACCGAATTATAAGGATGGCGAAACTGTAGCGTTGATTCGGTATCCTCATGGTGGCACCTTTGAGATTCCAATCCTTAAGGTCAACAATAAGTTAGCTGAGGGAAAGAGCGTCCTTGGAAATACACCGGCAGATGCGATTGGTATCAATAAGAAGAACGCAGATCGTTTGTCTGGTGCCGACTTTGACGGTGACACTGTGATGGTAATTCCATGTAACTCTTCTCAGAGCAAAGTGCGTATTACATCAACTTCTCCATTAAAGGGACTGGAAGGCTTTGATACAAAAGATGCTTATGGTGGAGTTGTTGAGAAAGGAACTGACGGAAAAGACCATTATTATCGAAATGGTAAAGAGTATAAGATTATGAAGAATACCCAGACAGAAATGGGCAAGGTTTCAAATCTGATTACCGACATGACCTTAAAAGGTGCTACGGAAGATGAATTGGCAAGAGCAGTTCGTCATAGCATGGTTGTTATCGATGCTGAGAAGCACAAGCTGGATTATAAACAGAGTGAGATCGATAACGGAATTTCATCTCTTAAGAAAAAGTATCAGGGAAATATAGATTCTGAAGGTCACTATCATGAGGGAGCTTCTACATTAATTTCGAGAGCAAAATCTGAAACACAAGTTTTGAAGAGAAAAGGTTCTCCAATAATTAATGATGATGGCTCTCTGTCTTATAAGTCTGTAAAAGAAGAGTATGTTGATAAGAATGGAAAGATTCAGGTAAGGACTCAGAAGAGTACAAAGATGGCAGAAACTAAGGATGCACGTACTCTTTCGTCTGGTACCCCTCAGGAAGAAGCTTATGCTGATTATGCTAACTCTATGAAGAGTCTGGCGAACCAGGCTCGTAGAGAGATGTTGGGAACAGGAAAGATTGCTTATTCAGCTTCTGCTAAAGCAACCTATTCAGAAGAAGTAAAGTCTTTAGAGGCTAAGCTGAATCTGGCATTATCCAATGCCCCAAGAGAACGTCAGGCTCAGGTCATGGCTAATGCAACTGTTGCGGCTAAGAAGAAGGATAACCCAGACATGACTAAAGCTGAGATCAAGAAGGCTAGTCAGCAGGCGCTTGCTCAGGCTAGAAGTTCTGTAGGAGCAAAGCGTAACAACATTGAGATCACAGACAGAGAATGGGAAGCAATACAGGCTGGCGCTATCAGCGAGAACAAGCTAACACAGATACTGAACAACACCAACACTGACACGATCCGTCAGCGAGCAACACCACGAGCAACTACTACGTTGAGCGTAGCCAAGCAAAACAGGATTGGTGCGTTGAGTGCGTCTGGGTACAGCACATCTGAGATAGCTGAGGCACTTGGTATTTCATCGTCAACAGTTTCGAAGTATTTAAAGGGAAAGGAGTGAACTGTAAACAATGTGTCGTATAACAACCTTTGACAACCCATATGATCCATTCGAGCAGTTCACTCAGTGGTTCATGTTCGACGAGGAGAAAGGCTATCATACAACAGCTTATCTTGGTCGAATAGCGAGGACATCGGACCAGATGTCAGACGAAGAGAATGATCGAGAGATTGAAAGAGCAATTGATGAGATTATTCGCTACGACTTCAGGAACATATATCGGAAGGTGCGCCCAAGCGAAGTAAATAGAAAGTCTGCTGTTCAGTAAAACGACAGTTTTCAGCTTATTCGAGCGCATACTAAGCAAGCAATTTAAGTGAATGAAAAATAAATATAAAATAGGGTATAGGGGGGTGTCTAAAAAGCATACCCCCACCCATATCGCGGCGGTCTTTAATTTTTCCCCAGAGGGATTTTTAGAGAAATGTTTTTACTCCGACGTTTAAAAGGATTTACAAATTTGAATAAAAATAAATGATAATAACCGGTCATCTGCCCTTTTGTCTCCTTTCGGCAAGAGAAGATTCACTTTTGTAAGTCCTTTTAAGTGCCGGAAAACCTATACGAAACAGTTAATAAAGTTATATTTACTTGAAGGAAGGAGGTCTTAAGTGTGCGTAAAGGTAAGAAAAAGGGAGAGTCATCCTCCGAACCTTCGCGGATGATGAGACCTGCTTTAACTCCAGAGGCAAGAGAAAACCAGTTAATAGCATTAGCAACTGATCTGGCAGAGCAGCAGTTAAGAGATGGGACAGCTTCTTCACAGGTTATTACCCATTATTTGAAACTGGGGTCAACAAAAGAGCGTGTCGAAAAAGAAATTCTTGAAAAGCAGAAAGAACTTATCGAAGCCAAGACTCAAAACTTGAAGATGGCCGAAAGAACCGATGAGCTGTATGCTAATGCACTGAAAGCTTTCCGTGGTTATAGCGGTTACGGTGATGATGACGATGATTAGAACATATTCCGAGTTATCAAGATTAAAAACATTTAAAGAACGATACGAGTATCTTCGATTAGATGGAGTTGTTGGCGAAAATACATTTGGGTTTGATCGATATTTGAATCAGGCTTTTTACAAATCAAAAGAGTGGAAAGATATTCGGCGGTTTGTGATTATCCGGGATAATGGGTGTGATTTGGGAGTTGAAGGTTGCGAAATCCATACCAATATTATCATTCATCATATGAACCCGATACGGCAGGATGATATATTATCCAGAACCGATTTGCTTATGAACCCAGAGTATCTAATAACAACTACGTTGAATACCCATAATGCAATCCATTATGGAACTGAAGAATTGTTAGCGACAGCCCCGATTAGTCGCTCAAAGAATGATACATGTCCATGGAAACGATAAGGAGAATCAATGAATATTACAGGCAGTATTTTAACATCGATCAAAAAAATGCTTGGTATTATGGATGAATATGAGCATTTCGATGCTGATTTGATTATGCATATTAATTCTGTACTTGGAATACTGACACAGCTTGGCGTTGGTCCGGCCGGTGGTTTTCTGATCCACGACAAGGAAGCTTTGTGGACAGATTTCATCAGTGATGAAGAGTTATTTGCTATGGTCAAAACTTATGTGTATTTAAAAGTAAAAATGGTATTTGATCCGCCATTAAGTTCTGCTGTTATGGAGTGTTATAAGACGCAGATCAGCGAATACGAATGGCGGTTAAATGTTACTGCTGAAAATCAGAGAAAGGGGGAATAGTCATACTATGGAAACATATTTAGCCCACCACGGGATAAAAGGAATGAAATGGGGAGTGCGTAAGTCAGAAATACAATCTTCAAGAGTAAAAAAGAAACATTCAAACTCTTTACTCAACAGAAATGAAGTATCAGCACGAAAGGCCGCAGTCAGGAATAGACGAACTATGTCTGATGCCGATTTGAAGAAAAGAATCGATAGATTAAAAATGGAGAGGGAATTTAAGAGCCTCACAGAAGATGATATTGCTCCCGGAAGAAAATGTGTTTCTGAAATTTTATCAACATCAGGTAAAAAAGTTCTGACTATGGCCGCAGCTGGAGCAATGGCATACACTATAAAATATGCCATGACTAAAGAATTTAATTCTAAAGAAGCTGCTCAGTACATGGCTGCGAATCCGAATAAGAAATAGGAGAATTGAATAATGGCATTATCGAACACTGCCGTCCCTAAATATTACGGCATGTTCAGAGATGCCGTTCTTAGAGACGAAATCAAAATAAACAAAGAAATTGCAATGGAAATGCTTCGAATCGATGAATTAATCGAAAATCGAGGTGTTTACTATGACGACCAAGCAGTGGAAGGGTTTATCAGTTATTGCGAAAACGAACTAACTTTGACCGACGGATCTGATCTCAATTTACTCGATAGCTTTAAATTATGGGCTGAACAGATATTTGGTTGGTATTACTTTGTTGAAAGAAGTGTGTATGAGCCAGAAGAAGATGGGCATGGCGGGCATTACGTTACAAAATCTATAAAAAAGAGACTGGTAAATAAGCAGTATCTCATCGTAGCAAGAGGCGCTGCAAAATCTATGTATGCGTCCTGTCTTCAAAATTATTTCTTAAATATTGATGCGACCACAACACATCAGATAACCACAGCGCCAACAATGAAACAGGCGGAAGAAGTTTTATCGCCGATAAGGACAGCCATTACCAGATCTCGAGGACCTTTCTATAAATTCTTGACAGAAGGTTCAATACAGAATACGTCTGGCTCGAAAGCGAATCGAGTTAAATTGGCTTCTACGAAAAAGGGAATCGAAAACTTTCTTACTGGGTCATGGTTGGAAATCAGGCCGATGCGTATCGATAAGCTTCAAGGTTTACAGATAAAAATGGCTACTGTGGATGAGTGGCTTTCTGGCGACATTCGAGAGGATGTAATCGGAGCAATCGAGCAAGGTGCGTCTAAAGTTAACGATTATTTGATCGTAGCAATCAGCTCCGAAGGTACAGTCCGTAATGGTGCTGGCGATACAATCAAAATGGAGTTAATGGACATCCTAAAAGGCGATTATGTTAATCCTCATGTATCTATCTGGTGGTATAAACTTGATTCGGTCGATGAGGTATCTGATCCTGATATGTGGGTAAAAGCTAATCCTAATATCGGTAAAACAGTAAGTTATGAAACTTATCAATTAGATGTTGAACGAGCAGAAAAAGCACCTGCAGCTAGAAACGATATATTGGCTAAGCGGTTCGGACTTCCAATGGAGGGATATACATACTACTTCACATATGAAGAAACACTTCCGCATCGGAGACGAGACTACTGGGGAATGCCGTGTTCTTTAGGTGCTGATTTATCTCAAGGCGATGACTTCTGTGCATTTACATTTCTATTTCCATTATCGAATGGTTCTTTTGGTATAAAAACCAGAAACTATATTTCTTCATCAACTCTGATGAAACTTCAAGCAGCAATGAGAATCAAATACAACGAGTTTATTGACGAGGGGAGCCTTATCGTATTAGATGGCACTGTGCTTGATATGACTCAGGTATATGACGATTTAGATAATCACATAACTGAGTGCGATTACGACGTTCGTAGTTTTGGTTATGATCCATATAATGCAAAAGAGTTTGTTGAAAGATGGGCTGCAGAGAATGGTCCATTTGGAATTGAAAAAGTAATCCAGGGAGCAAGGACAGAATCAGTACCGTTGGGCGAACTTAAAAAATTGTCAGAAGAACGAATGCTTTTGTTTGACGAATCACTGATGACATTTGCAATGGGCAATTGTATTACCCTAGAAGATACAAATGGAAATAGGAAGCTTTTGAAAAAGAGATATGATCAGAAGATTGACCCTGTTGCAGCAATGATGGATGGATATATTGCGTATAAGCTTAACAGAGAGGCTTTTGAATAATTGGTATATTGTAAGAAAGGCTGACAAAACAGTTGCCAACATCTCAAATCATGTTAGAATGAAACGGTAAATAGAGGAATTTTAGAAAGGATAAGAGATGAGTGATTTAGCTGTTGAATTAGGTAAAAAACTGAAATCCGTGTACGACAATGATAACTTTATTACAGCTGTGTTATCGTATGCTGATAATGAGGTCGATCAGAGGTCCGTTATCGAATTTATTGATAATGGGGAAGACGTAACAGATGAAAACGTTTTAATCTTTGCAATGGAATTAGCAGATGCTCATGACGAATAATATGAAATAGAAACTATTTGAAGGGACTGTGGAAACACGGTCTCTTTTAGTTTACCCATTTTTAGGAGGAAAAATCAAAATGGAGTTACCATTAACATCCAGGTTAAAGCACGCTTGGAATGCGTTTTTAAATAGAGACCCGACATTCAATTATCAGAACATTGGAACGTCGTATTCTTACCGTCCAGACCGGTTCCGGTTAACAAGAGGTAATGAGAGGTCCATCGTAACATCAGTATACAATCGAATAGCATTAGACGTAGCCGCCATTAATATTCAGCATGTTCAGTTGGATAAAGAAGGGCGGTTTTTAAATGTAATCCCAAGCGATCTGAATAATTGCTTATCACTACAAGCGAATCTGGATCAGACTGGACGAGCCTTTATACAGGATATTGTAATGTCCATGATGGATGAGGGATGTGTTGCGGTAGTGCCGGTTGATACTGATGATGACCCGGACGAAACTACCGGTTATAAAATCTTATCGATGCGCGTTGGCAGGATATTAGATTGGTATCCAAAACATGTAAGAGTTCGCGCATATAACGAAAATACCGGACGTAATCAGGATATTATCGTACCGAAAGAGTCAATTGCAATCGTTGAAAACCCTTTATATGCAGTGATCAATGAGCCGAATTCAACCATGCAGCGGTTGATAAGGAAACTGAATCTTTTGGATGCGGTGGATGAGCAGAGCAGTTCTGGAAAGTTGGATTTGATCATTCAGCTACCGTTTGTCGTAAAAACAGAAGCAAGACGTAAGCAGGCAGAGCAGCGGCGTAAAGATATTGAGCAACAGTTATCTGGTTCTAAGTATGGAATCGCTTATACTGATGCGACTGAGCATATCACACAGCTTAATCGTTCGCTGGAAAACAATCTAATGAAACAGATTGAATACTTGACGAGTATGCTATACAGCCAGTTAGGTATCACTCAGAGTATATTAGACGGTACGGCAGACGAAAAAACTATGCTGAATTACTACAATCGCACCATTGAGCCTATTATTTCAGCGATAGCCGATGAGATGAAACGGAAATTCCTTACGAAAACAGCACGCTCTCAGAATAAATCAATCATGTTCTTCCGAGATCCATTTAAACTGGTTCCTGTAGCTGATCTTGCTGAAATTTCTGATAAGTTTACCAGAAATGAAATCGCCACTTCTAATGAAATACGGCAGGTAATTGGTTGGAAGCCATCTGAAGATCCTAAGGCTGATGAACTTAGAAACAGCAATCTCAGCAATCCGAGTGGAGCTGACGGTACAACAGTTAATGTTGGTGATGACGGTGAAGTAGATCAGAGTGGTACTGCCGACTATGATGAAATTGTTAATAATCTGTTGGACGAACTTACTGGTCAGATTAACGCGATTATTGGGAACTATTCTCCAGACAACGATGATGAGGAGGATGATTCTTAATGGATGAAGTTAAAACCGCTGAATTAAGACATTATGCGTCACCTTATTACGATCCGGTTAAAGCACATGAATATTATATGCGAACCAGAGAGCTTAAGGGGCGCTCTACAAGCTCTTTAAATGACGAAGGCAAAAAGGTTTGGTCATATACCAAAAATAACATTAAGTCGGAAAAGGCCGCTAAAGTTAAAGAAGAACAGGAAAAGAGAGCCTTAAAAATTAAGCAGCTTCGAGCAAAAGCAGAGGCAACCCGGGAACAGATAACATCTAAGTTAAAGACTTTGAATAACAAGTTATCAGAAGATGCCGCTGCTGAGAAAAAAGATATCGACGATGAAAAAAATTCCGATTTAGAGAGCATTGAAACAGATTCTTCCAATAAGAAAGAACAGATCGACGCTCAAAAAGAGGCGGCTATTAAGCAGTTGAAAGCAATTGAGATACCGTCTGGCTTATCAAAAGAGGAACGAGCGAAGCGGGTTGCGGAAAGAAATGAAAAGATTGCTAAGATACGGGGCGATGCTAAGTCTGATAAAGCTAAGATAAGTAATCAGGCAAAGAGTGACAAATCTGATGTCAGAAGTAATGCATCAGCTCAGAAAACTGACGTGTCAAATCAAACCAAGCAATCGAAAGCAGTCAATACTTCAAACGCTAAATCTGAACGGGCAAGAGTAAGCGCTGAACTTAAATCCGCAGTTGAGGCAGCTCGAAAGGCATATACAGTAGCGAAAGAAAATCTGAATACCTCTTACGAGAAGATCTATCAGCAGGAGTTTGACAAGATTGCATCGGAGTATAAAGCGGTGAAGAAGACGTCAAAGAAGTCAAGCAAGAAGAAGTCTTCTAAGACGTCAACAAAGAAGAAATCGCATCCGTTGTCATATTACATTA
>ENA-UOIY01002647-UOIY01002647.1-human-gut-metagenome-genome-assembly--contig:-P114-NODE-2647-length-12890-cov-7.765329_pt1 | contig 12890 bp, 14 predicted proteins | sample MGYA00242335_ERZ723882 | MGnify/ENA metagenome assembly ERZ723882
AGGTGAGGTGGAAGCTGCTGTAACCCCCGATGCGACCCAAGCCGAGACGCTCCATTTGGCCAATACAACTGCACACAAAGAGGAGTCAATTTTGCCAGATGGTACCATTCGAGTGAATATTGAAGAATGTGGGCTTACAGATGAGATGCTGGAGTATCCGGACGGGACCATTTATCTCAATGGGGACGAGGTAACGATCGATAGCTACGTCGAAGCTGCTGAAGGTGCGGAGTGCATGGTGGGTTTGTCTAATAACGTGATAGCGCCGCGGGCCGCTCAACGGTACGAAATAGTAAAAACGTGTCCTTACGGAAATGCGGGGGACTATATCGATGGTGCCACTTCGTGGAAAAATGTAGGGATTGGGAAGAATAATACTTTTCGCAATATTACGCTGACGGCTTTTGCAAGTATTATATGTGCGGCCATCGGTCTTCTTTCTTCTGGAGTGGGAGCTGCGCTTCTTGCAGCAGGAGTGAAAGAGACATTCGATTTAATTAAATCAAAAGCTCCCGATGCGAATGCACTCTCTTTGTCGGATTATCGCTCTGTTCATCGGCTGTATGGATTTACCATCAGTAGCAGTCTTTCTGTTGCCAGGCATGCGACGACATACTTCTACAACAGCGATTACACCGGGAAAATTGGCTCATCACATATTTATTACGAAAAGTTTACCTACTGAGAGGAGATGACGATTTGTCTGAGATTTCTAAAAAGGATCGTTTTACGGTGCCGGCGATCATCTGCCTGATTTGCAATGTGCTGCTGTTCATCCATCTCTGCGGTGCAGGGGCTTACGCTGGCGGCAATCTTCATTATGAGGCGGCCAACACGCAGATGGAACGGAATGAGGAATTTTTCCATCAGTTTTTCCTGTCGAATCATCTGATGGGGATTGCCGAGACCCTTGCCATGGTGGCTGCGCTCATTGCCTTGCTGATGGTCATCCATGTTTGGTGGAAAAGTGCCGTGGAGCGCCGGACAAAGCTGCGGGATCTTTGCATTTTTAACGGGATCATCCTTCTGATTTCCGTCTATGAACTGGTGGCTCACGGCGGACTCACCGCCTACCGGGATGAAATGCCGCTGCACTATTTCGGTGGGCCTCCGGCCACGACCCTGCTGATTTGGCTGCCGTGTCTGGTACTGACTCTCATCCCCATGATCGTTTACTTCCGCACGAAGCGAATCACCCCGGCGGATTAAGAAATAAAAACCAGCCCCATCGTATCCATACGATGGGGCTGGTTTTTGCAGAGTGCAGCAAGCAATTTTCGTTACGTCGGAGCGCCGCCGCTCATCAGCCCCAGCTGATAAAAGGCCACGGCGCTGGCGGCGGCCACGTTCAGGGAGTCCACTCCGTGGGTCATGGGGATGCGGACCGTGTAGTCGCAGGCGGCGATGGTACCGTCGGACAGACCGTCCCCTTCGGTCCCCAGCACCACCGCCAGCTTCTCCGCCGCCATGAGCCGGGGGTCGTTCAGAAGCAGCGAGTCCTCCCGCAGGGCCATGGCCACCGTCTGGAAGCCCAGCCGCCGCAGCCGCTCCGGCCACGGAGCCTCCTCCGGCAGATATGTCCATGGGATGAGAAACACATTGCCCATGCTGACACGGGAAGCCCGCCGGTACAGGGGGTCGCTCCCGGCGGCGGTGAGCAGCACCGCATCCATACCCAGAGCGGCGGCGCAGCGGAAGATAGCCCCGATGTTGGTGGGATTCATGACGTTCTCCAGCACGGCGATGCGCCGGGCGTTGGCGCACACCTCCTCCACCGTGGGCAGGGCCGGGCGGCGCATGGCACACAGCATCCCACGGGTCAGATGGAAGCCCGTCAGCCGGGTCAGCACCTCCGGCGCAGCGGTGTAGACGGGGATGTCCTCCGGGCAGCGCTCCAGCAGGGGCAGGGCCTGAGACGTCAGGTGCCGTGGCTCCATGAGAAAGGACACCGGCACGCAGCCGCTCTCCAGCGCCCGCCCGATGACCAGCGGGCTTTCTGCGATAAAGAGAGCGTTTGCGGGGTCTGCCCGGTTGACCAGCTGGTTTTCCGTCAGACGGGCGTAGACGTCCAGCTCCGGGGTGTCGAAATCGGTGATGGAGATGATGTGGGCCATGGCTGCCTCCTGCGTTTTTTCTCTATTGTAGCCGTCAAAGGCCGCTGCGTCAACGGGATATTGACTTTCCGCCGTCAAAACGGTATGATACAAGGAGAATTTACGACATAGGGGAAAGTACGATGGCAGAGAGGATCACCGCACGAAAGCGGCAGGCCATGGAGATGCGCCGCCGGATCCAGGAGACGGCGCTGGATCTGTTTGACCGGGAGGGCTTTGAAAACGTCTCCGTGGAGGAGATCGCACAGGCCGCCGGCTGCTCCGTGGGCAATATCTATCACTACTTCAAAAGCAAGGACGAACTGGCCATCCAGCTGACCCAGCACGTGGACGAGGCGTATCAGGTGCTGGAGCAGGCGTATCTGGCGGACACCGATCACTCCGGCCGAGAGAAGCTGCTGGACTTCGTGGGCCGGTCGTTGGAGATCAGCGTGGGGGACGAGGTGCTGTATAAGGCCTTCATCCACGGGCTGCGCTACCCGGAGCAGGGCGTACTGAAGGGCAGCGAGAAGCGGGTATACTACCGCCTGCTGGGGGAGCTGGTGGATCTGTGCCGCCGGGAGGGCAGCATCCGGCAGGAGCTGACCACGGCGGAGGTGGTGGAGGAGCTGGTGACACTGCACCGGGGGATGCTCTTCGAGTGGCGCATCTATGAGGGCGGCTTCCCGCTGGCCCAGCGGGGCCGCCGCATGGCGGAGCATCTGCTGGAGGGGATGCGGGGATGAAGGCCCTGACCATCCGCAGGCTTCGGCCATCGGACACCGAAGCGCTGTATAGGATTCTGTCCGACCGGCAGGTGATGCGCTATCTGGAGCCGCCTTATGACCGCCTTCAAACGGAGCAGTTCCTCCGGGAGGCGGGGCTTGCGGAGCCGCCCCTTGTGTATGGCACGGAGGAGGACGGCCGTCTGCTGGGCTACGTCATCTACCACGCCTATGACCCGGACAGCATGGAACTGGGCTGGGTGCTCTCCCCGGACTGCTGGGGGAAAGGCTATGCCTCCCGGCTGACGGACCGGCTGGTGGAGCTGGCCCACCGAGCGGGAAAGGCGGCGGTCATCGAGTGCGTCCCGGAGCAGACCGCCACCCGGCACATCGCTGAGAAAAAGGGCTTTGCCTATGTGGGCCGCACCGACGGACTGGAGGTATACCGTCTGCCGCCCAACGAATAATGATCCCAGAGAGGAGCCATCCGGCTCCTCTTTTCTACGTTTCCACCAGCTTCCGGCGGAGAATTTTGTGGGCTTTGACGGGTTTTGGAAAATTCCCCGCCGGACATTGACAAACCGGCGGCAGACTGCCATAATAAAATCATTCATTAAGTAATTCGGTGAAAGACATCACCGGGAGAGGGGAAACGGATGAAGGTACTGGTCATCAATCCCGGCGCCACCTCCACCAAGGTGGCGGTGTTTGAGGAGGAGCAGGAGCTGCTGAAAAAGAGCATCGTCCATACGGCTCAGGAGCTGGAGGGCTTCGACCGAGTCATCGATCAGGCGGACTTCCGCCAGCGGGCTGTGCTGGAGGCGGTGGCGGAGGGCGGTTTCCGCTTGGAGGATTTCGATGCCGTGTGCGGCCGTGGCGGCCTGTACCGCCCTATCCCCTCCGGCACCTACGCCGTCAGCGACCGGGTGATGCAGGATGTGGAGCAGGCCCCCTACGGCGAGCATCCCTCCAATCTGGGGGCATATCTGGCCCGGCGCATTGGTGATCTGGTCGGTATCCCGGCCTTTTTCGTGGACCCGGTGTGCGTGGACGAGATGACGGAGGTGGCCCATGTCTCCGGCTTTGCGGAGTTCCGGCGGCTGAGCCAGTTCCATGCCCTGAACCAGAAGTCCGTGGGCCGCAAGGCGGCCCGCCGGCTGGGCAAGTCCTACGAGGAGGCTCGGCTCATCGTCTGCCATTTGGGCGGTGGCGTGTCCGTGGCGGCCCATGACCATGGCCGTGTGGTGGACGTGTTCAACGTCAAGGATGAGGGGGCCATGGGCATGGATCGTGGCGGCGGCCTGCCGGTGAATCAGCTCATCGACTACTGTTATGCCGACCGCAGCCGGGAGGAGGTCAAGCGGACGCTGGGCCGCCGCTCCGGGATGCTGTCCTATGTGGGTACCACGGACTTCCGGGAGATCTGCGCCAGGGTGGTGTCCGGAGACGAGCGGTTCACGGCGGCCTACCGGGCGCTGGTGTACCAGCTGGCCAAGGACATCGGCGCCATGGCGGCGGTGCTGCATTTCGAGGTGGATGCCATCGTCTACACCGGTGGCATGGCCTATGAGCAGTTTTTCTGTGACGATATCACCGCCTATGTGGGGCGGCTGGCCCCCGTCCTGCGGTTCCCCGGCGAGGAGGAGATGCGGGCGCTGGCGGAGGGTGCCCTGCGGGTGCTGCACGGTGAGGCACAGGCGGAAAGATATTAAATACATCCCGGCATAGTCATGTTGATACCAACCGGAACAGAAAGGTGGAAAATCATATGAAGCATCTCATGAGCGGCAACGAGGCCACGGCCAGAGGCGTGTACGAGGCAGGCATCAAGATATGCTCCGCCTATCCCGGCACCCCCAGTACAGAGATTTTAGAGAACCTGCCCCCCTATCAAAAAGACGTCTACTGCGAGTGGGCGCCCAACGAGAAGGTGGCGGTGGAGGTGGCCTACGGGGCCTCCATTGCCGGGTCCCGCTCCTTCTGCACCATGAAAATGGTGGGCCTGAACGTAGCGGCGGATCCCTTGTTCACCGCCGGCTATATGGGCGTAGGCGGCGGCTTCGTGGTGGTGACGGCGGACGATCCCAGCTGTCACTCCTCTCAGAATGAGCAGGACAACCGCCACTATGCACGGGCGGCCAAGATCGCCATGGTGGAGCCCAGCGACCCGCAGGAGTGCAAGGACTTCGTGGCTCTGGCCTGTGAGCTGTCGGAGAAGTTCGATACCCCGGTGCTGTACCGCACCACCACACGGGTCTGCCACTCCAAGGGGCTGGTGCAGTGGGGGGAGCGCCGGGAGCATACGGCGCCGCCCTACCGGCGCAACGTCCGCAAGTTCGTCTGTACCCCCGCCCACGCCTACGCCAACCACCCGCTGGTGGAGGAGCGGCTGCGGCGGCTGGAGGAGTACGGCTGCACCCGTGCGCTGGAAAACGGCCTGAACAAGCGGGAGCTGGGCGACGGCAAGGTGGGCGTCATCACGGCCTCCGTGGCCTATGAGTACGCCAAGGAGGTGTTCCCGGAGGGGACGTCCTTCCTGAAGCTGGGCCTGACCTTCCCCCTGCCCATGGATCTGATCCGGGACTTTGCCTCCCGTGTGGAAAAGCTCTATGTCATCGAGGAGCTGGAGCCCTTCATGGAGGATCAGATCAAGGCCGCCGGCATCCCCTGCGTGGGCAAGGAGCTGACGGGCCTTCTGTACGAACTGAATACCCAGCTGCTGCGGGAGCGGGTGCTGGGCGAGAAAACAGATTTCCACAAGACTGATGTGACCCCGGCCAGCCGTCCTCCGGCCCTTTGCCCGGGATGTCCCCACCGTGGCTTCTTCTATACCCTGTCCAAGAACAAAAACTATGTCGTCACCGGCGACATCGGCTGCTATACGCTGGGCAGCGCCGCCCCGCTGAACTGCATGGATTCCGTGGTGTGCATGGGCGCAGGCTTCTCCGCCGGCATGGGTATTGCCAAGAGCTTTGAGCGGGAGGGCGTCACCGATAAGACCATCTTCGGCGTCATGGGCGACTCCACGTTCTTCCACAGCGGCATGACCGGCGCGGCCGCATGATCCCCTGCGTGCTGGATAACCGCATCACCGGCATGACCGGCCATCAGGATAACCCCGGCACGGGCTATACCCTGCTGGGGGACGAGGCCCCCATGCTCAGCGTGGAGAAAATTTTTACGGCCATGGGCTTTGCCCCGGTGCTGACGGTGGACCCGCAGGACCTGACGGCTATGAAGGAGACGGTGGACCGGGCCGTGGCGGCGCTGGAGCGGGGCGAGCATCCCGCCATCGTCACCCGGAGGCCCTGCCTGCTCATCAAGCGGGATAGGTTCCAAAAGGGAATGTGCCATGTGGAGCCGGATAAGTGCCGCAGCTGCCGCAGCTGCCTGAAGGTGGGCTGCCCCGCCGTCTCCATGGAGGAGGGCAAGGCGGTCATCGACCGTACCCAGTGCGTGGGCTGCACCGTCTGCGCTCAGGTCTGCCCCTTCGGTGCCATCGTAAAGGAGGAAGTGTGATGTCTGGTGTGAAAAGTGCGCTGCTGGTGGGCGTGGGCGGTCAGGGGGCCATCCTGATCTCCAAAATCATGGCCAACGGCTTCATGCAGGCGGGCTTCGACGTGAAGCAGAGCGAGGTACACGGCATGGCCCAGCGGGGCGGCAGCGTCTCGACGCAGGTGCGCTGGGGCGACAAGGTGTACGGCCCCGTGTTCGGCAAGGGCGAGGCGGACATTCTGGTGGCGCTGGAGAAGATGGAGGCTGTGCGCTATGCCGAGTTCTTGGAGCCCGGCGGCGTGGCGGTCATCAACGACTACGCCATCAAGTCCACCACCATTGCCTCCGGGGCGGAGACCTACCCGGAGGGCTGCGTGGAGGCCATGGCAAAGGTGTTCCGCACCATAGCCGTGCCGGCCAGCGACATGGCGCTGGGGCTGGGCAACCCCAAGTGCATGAACGTGGTGCTCTTCGGGGCTATGTGTGACAGTCTGGGCTGCCCCCAGATCGACTGGGAGCAGGTGGTGGCGGACACCGTGCCGGAGAAGGTGCGGGAGCTGAACCTCCGGGCCTTCCGGGCGGGCCGTCAGGCGGCGCAGCAGCGCTGAACAAACGGACCAACCACTCCGGGCAGGCGGCTCTGACCGAAGAAATCTTACCGGATCCGCCCGATGGGATCGGTTGCCGAATGGTTTTTGGCAAAGAGCTTTCTGGGCAAATAAGCTTTGCGGCAGCGGAATTTTACGCAAAAGATTTTTTGAAAGCAGGGCATCGGCATTTCTGCCGATGCCCTGCTTTTTCATGGCACCGTTTTTGGGTACTTCGGTTTTGCAGCACGGCATTTTGCCGATGCCATTTTTATTTCTATGGTTTTCTGACCGACGCCTGCCTTTCTGCTTTTTTGATACTCTATTTCACACATCGCAGCTTTGCCGATCTCGTTTTGTGCCATGGCGGTTTTCAAGGCCCACCGGACATGGGACGCTTTCAAAGGTCGAGGTGGACGTCCGGTGGACATTTTTCCGGACGGATCTGTACGGCTGGACAGAGGGTAAAAGGTCCTGTTTGGACACGCCGGACGGGGGGAGAAAGTACCCCTACCGCAGCCGACGAAGGTGATGGGGGTTGACAAATTTTTCACAACACTATATAATATTTATTGCAGCAAAAAGCCACATAATATGGCTTGCAAAACGAAAATAACTAATATTTTATATTACATAACAGGAGAGAGCTATGGATATTTTTCAGAAATGCTATGAGCCGTCTCTGGCGAAGGAATTGAAGGCGGCGGGGGTGTATCCCTATTTCCACGCCCTCCAGTCCCGGCAGGATGTGGAGGTGATGATGGAGGGCCGGCGCCGCATCATGCTGGGTTCCAACAACTATCTGGGTCTGACCACGGCCCCGGATGTGGTGGAGGCGGGCATCCATGCCCTGGAGCAATATGGCACCGGGTGCAGTGGCTCCCGGTTCCTCAACGGCACCCTCCAGATGCATCTGGAGCTGGAGGAGGAATTGGGGAAGTTTCTGCGTAAGCCCGGCATCGTCACCTTCGGCACGGGGTTCCAGTCCAACGTGGGGATCATCAGCGCACTGGTGGGGCGGCACGACTATGTGATCTGTGACCGGGAGAACCACGCTTCCATCTACGCCGGGTGCCAGATGAGCTACGGCAAGATGCTGCGCTACCGCCACAGCGATATGGCGGATCTGGAGAAGCAGCTGCAGCGGGTGCCGGAGCAGAACGGCACCCTCATCGTCACCGACGGCGTATTCTCCATGGGCGGCGACATCGCCAAGCTGCCGGAAATTTGTGCGCTGGCCAAGCGGTATGGCGCACGGGTCATGGTGGATGATGCCCACGGACTGGGCGTGCTGGGTGAGGGCGGTCGTGGAACCGCCAGCTACTTCGGGCTGGAGGATCAGGTGGATGTGTACATGGGTACCTTCTCCAAGTCGCTGGCATCGCTGGGCGGCTACATGGCGGCCTCGGAGGAGGTGGCGGAGTATGTGCGCCACGCCTCCCGGCCATTCATCTTCTCGGCGTCCATCCCGCCGGCCAACTGCGCCACGGCACTGGCGGCCCTGCGGCATCTGGAGCAGCACCCGGAGCTGGTGGACCGGCTGCGGAGCCTGAGCCTGTACGCCCGGAAGGGCATGACGGACCGGGGAATGAAGATCCGGGAGTCGGCCCTGAACGCCCCCACGCCCATCATCCCCATTTACACCTACGAGACGTATCACACGCTGGAGGTGGCCAAGGAGATCTACGACCGGGGCGTGTACGTCAACCCCACCCTGCCCCCGGCCACGCCGGAGGGAGAGGCCCTGCTGCGGACCAGCTACATGGCCACCCACACGGAGGCCCTGCTGGATGAGGCCATGGACATTATGGCGGAGGTGCTGGTAAAGCATGAGTAAGGTAGCGGTTGTCACCGGAGGAACCTCCGGTATCGGAATGCAGACGGCTCTGGCGCTGAAGGCGGCGGGCTATACGGTATATGAGCTGAGCCGCCGGGCGCAGGGCGTAGAGGGTCTGCACCATCTGGTGGCGGACATCACCCGTGAGGAGCTGGTGGATGCCGCCATCGGGGAGGTGCTGCGGCAGGAGGGCCACATCGACGTGGTGGTGAACAACGCCGGCTTCGGCATCAGCGGCGCCATCGAGTTCACCAAGACGGAGGATGCCAAGCGGCTTTTTGACGCAGATTTCTTCGGCATGGTCAACGTGAACCGGGCGGTGATCCCCCATATGCGGCAGGCGGGCGCCGGGCGCATCGTGAACCTCAGTTCCGTGGCGGCGGCGGCTCCCATCCCGTTTCAGGCCTACTACTCCGCTGCCAAGGCGGCGGTGAACAGCTACACCATGGCGCTGGCTAACGAGCTGCGGCCCTACGGCGTCACGGTGTGCGCCGTGCAGCCGGGGGATATCCACACGGGCTTCACCGCCGCACGGGAAAAGACCATCGACGGCGACGACGTGTACGGCGGCCGCATCAGCCGCTCCGTGGCCCGGATGGAGCACGACGAGCAGACGGGCATGGATCCGGCCAAGGCGGGGGCCTTCATCGCTAAGGTGGCCATGAAGCAGCGGGTAAAGCCCATTTACACCATCCGCTTTGACTATCAGTTTTTGGCCCTGCTGACCCGCATTTTGCCCTACAGGTTTCTGAACTGGCTCATCGGCGTGATCTACGGAAAGTAAGCAGGCTTTGTATTTCCCTGTAAGGAAACGCCCCACCGGCATGGCCGGTGGGGCGTTTCAGTGTGTCAAAAAAGCCTCGCAGAGTTTGCCGCCCGCAGGCGGCAAAGAAATAAAATCATTTTCTCTCGCGACATATGCGTGAGAGAAAATACTTCTCAGGCTGCAAGTGTGGAATTTGTGCGCCTATGGCACACAAATTATGGGCACAGCAGACTGCAAGCCTTTTGTCGGAAAAAACCGGAGTTTTTTTCGACAGTCTCAAACGCCCCCTCGGCATGGCCGACGGGGCGTTTTTGCCCGGAGAAGGGGGGATGTGTGGTGTGCTGATCTCCGGGCGGGGGGCAGACCTCCGTCCGAAGGGCCTCTGCGTTTGGGACGGGTCAGCTTTTCAGTGCCAGCGTCTTTTCATAGGCGGCAATGACGGCCTCCATGGCCGCCGAGCGGAAGCCGCCCCGCTCCAGCGCCCGGACCCCGGCGATGGTGGTGCCGCCGGGGGAGCAGACGGCATCCTTCATGGCGGCGGTGTGCTGGTCGGACTGGAGAGCCAGCTGCGCCGTACCCAGCACCATCTGGGCGGCGTAGCGCCGGGCCTTGTCACGGGGCAGGCCGCAGGTGACGGCGCCGTCGGCCAGCGCCTCCAGAAACAGGCTGACGAAGGCGCCGCCGCAGCCGGCCACGGCGCTGCCGGCGTCGATGAGGTGCTCCTCCAGCGGCTCCAGCCGTCCGGAGGCGGACATCAGGGTCAGAAAGGCGGACAGCTGCTCCTCCGTCACCTCCGGGGAGGGGACGTACAGCGTCAGGCCCGCTCCCACGGCGCAGGCAGTGTTGGGCATGATCCGCAGGATGGGGCAGGAGAGGCCCGCCATCTCCCGCAGGCGCTGGAGAGTCAGGCCGGCGGCCATGGACACCAGCACGAAGCCCTCCTGCCGCCGGGACAGGATGGGCTGCAGCCGGGCCAGCAGGTCCGCCATCATCTGGGGCTTGACCCCCAGAAAGATGTAGTCGCAGGTTCGGGCGATGGTCTCATTGTCGGAGACGGTGGCCCCCAGCTGCTGGGCCAGAGCCTGTGCCTTCTCCGGGGTGCGGTTGGACAGCAGCAGCTCCGCCGGGGCGGGGGACTGGGCGGCGGCATGGGCCAGTGCGCCCCCCATATTGCCGGTGCCGATAAAGCCGACTTTCATAACGTGATACCTCCTTGCGGAAATTGCGGGGCCTTTGCCCCGTGATTTTTTTACTATCTTACACCACCCGGCCCTCCGGCGCAAGCAAAATAAAAATTGTCAATCCGGGGAAAGGTATGGTATAATAAACGGAAAGATTATATGGCTCCCACAGGGAGCGGGAAGGAGCTTATCATGGAACTGAAGGGAAGCAGGACCGAGCGCAATCTGCGGGAGGCCTTTGCCGGGGAGACTCAGGCCCGCAGCAAGTACGACTATTTCGCCTCCGTGGCCAAGAAGGAGGGCTATGAGCAGATCGCAGCCATTTTCCAGGCCACCGCCAACAACGAAAAGGAGCACGCCAAGATGTGGTTCAAGGCCCTCGGCGGCATTGGCACCACGGCGGAGAATCTGGCCTCTGCCGCCGCCGGAGAGAACTACGAGTGGACGGATATGTATGACCGCATGGCGCAGGAGGCCGAGGAGGAGGGCTTCACGGAGCTGGCGGAGAAGTTCCGGCAGGTGGGGCGCATCGAGAAGGCCCACGAGGAGCGCTATCGGGCGCTGCTGAGCAACGTGGAGATGCAGCGGGTCTTTGAAAAGAGCGAGGAGACCATGTGGGAGTGCCGCAACTGCGGCCATCTGGTCATCGGGAAGAAGGCCCCGGAGGTCTGTCCCGTGTGCGCCCATCCTCAGAGCTATTTTGAGGTGCGGAAAGAGAACTATTGATCCGGCAGGACCGGCGTGGATGCGGCGGGCAGGAGGACGATCCCCCTGCCCGCCTGCGGGTATAGAGAGGAGCGATGCGTATGTATAGTCCGGCAGAGGTGGCACGGCGCTACGTGGAGACGGGAAAGAGCAAGGCGGCGCTGCCGGTGGGGAGGATGCTGCTGCTGGGGATGCTGGCGGGGGCCTTCATCGCTCTGGCGGGGGGATCGGCCACCTTTGCGGTGAGCTATGGAGGCAGGCTGGCCGGGGCGGCGGTGTTCCCGGCGGGACTTGCTATGGTGCTGCTGGCGGGGAGCGAGCTGTTTACCGGCAACTGCCTGCTGGTGATCCCGCTGCTGGAGCGGCAGCTGACGTGGGGGCGGATGCTCCGTAGCTGGGGCATCGTGTATCTGGCCAACGTGCTGGGGGCCGGGTCAGTGGCAGCTCTCACCGTGGCGGCAGGCACCTTCGACGGGGTATACGAGTTCGTGGTGGCCACGGCGGCGGCCAAGGTGGGCCTGCCGTTCCTGACGGCGCTGCTGCGGGGCGTGCTGTGCAACTTTCTGGTGTGCATCGCCGTGTGGATGAGCCTTGCGGCTCAGTCGGTGCCGGGGAAGCTGGCGGCTATGTATCTGCCCATCTTCACCTTTGTGCTGTGCGGATTTGAGCACAGCGTGGCCAATATGTTCTATCTGCCGGCAGGGATCCTGGCGGCGGGAAGGTACGGCGTGGCGGCGGAGGGGCTGAGCTGGGCCTCCATGTGGACGGGAAATCTGCTGCCGGTGACGCTGGGGAACATTTTGGGCGGCTGTCTGGTGGGCGTGGTCTACTGGGCGGTGTATCTGCAAAAGGAGCGGCGAGCATGAGTATTTTGGAGGACATCCGGGCCTTCGCTCCCGGCTGCGAGCAGGAGCAGCGGGACCGGGAGGCCATGCTGGAATTTCTGGCGGTTCATGAGGACGCCTTCCTGCGGACGAATCTCACGGCGCACATGACCGCCTCGGCGTGGGTGCTGAGCCGGGACCGGCGGCGGGTGGTGATGGTGTACCACAATCTGTACCGCTCGTGGTCGTGGACCGGCGGTCACGCCGACGGCGGCCGTGATCTGCTGGCGGTGGCCATGAGGGAGGTGACGGAGGAGACGGGGCTGCGGCGGCTGGCGCCGGTGACGGAGGGGATCTTCTCACTGGAGTGCCTGACGGTGGACGGCCATGAGAAGCGGGGGCAGTATGTCCCCAGCCACATCCACATGAACGTGACGTACCTGTTGGCGGCGGAGGACGATGCCCTCCGGGAAAAGCCCGACGAGAACAGCGGCGTGGCGTGGTTCACACCGGAGGAGGCGCTGGCGGCCTCCACGGAGCCGTGGATGGTGCAGCGGGTCTACCGGAAGCTGGCAGACCGTGCGGCGGCGTACATGAAAACCTGAGAGAAGCACCCTCCGGCGATAGCTGGGTGTACGTAAGACAGTATTGCGCTAAGATTGACGAAGCGGCACGAA
>ENA-UOIY01002655-UOIY01002655.1-human-gut-metagenome-genome-assembly--contig:-P114-NODE-2655-length-12872-cov-4.871265_pt1 | contig 12872 bp, 11 predicted proteins | sample MGYA00242335_ERZ723882 | MGnify/ENA metagenome assembly ERZ723882
GGGCCATCTACAACGCCGCCGTGGCCACCAAAGCGTGGGGGTATGTGGAGCCGCTTTCGATGACGCCGACCTGGGTACACTTTGACCGTCGGTACGGCACACCGGCCTGCGCCAACACCACGGCAGGCTATCCCACCGTGCGGCGCGGCAGCCGCAGCACCTATGTGCTGGTGCTGCAGGACGCCCTCAACGCCCTGGGCTACACGACCGGCACGCTGGACGGAACGTTCGGCCGAAGGACCGAAACCGCCCTGAAAGCCGTGCAGCGCCGCTTTGGCCTGACGGCGGACGGCATCTGCGGATGCAGAAGCTGGCGCAAGATCACCGAGGCCGTCGTCGGCATTGGCCGCACCGCGACCGTGATTGATAAATAAGGCCCGACCTGCTATACTAAAGATTATACCGCCGTCCTGCGCGCGGTAAAACAAGCAGCAAGGATGTGTTGGAAATGGATATGATGGAATTTCTGCGCACGCGCCGCACCTACCGCCGGTTTGCACAGCGCCCTGTGGAGCCCGAAATTTTGCGGGAATGTGTGGACGCTGCCCGCATTGCCAGCTGCGTTGCCAACCGCCAGACGCTGAAATATGTGGTGGTGCAAAGCCCAGAAGCCGTTGCCGCCGTGCAGCCGCTGGTGCATTGGGCCGCCTATCTGCCGCAGGAGCAGGGCACGCCCAAAGCCGACGAAACGCCGATCGCGTTTATTGCCGTGCTGCAGGACGAAACCCTGCCCGGCGGCAGCGACGTCGACACCGGCCTTGCGCTGGGCAGCCTGACCGCTGCCGCCTGGGCACACGGCGTAGGCAGCTGCATCATGGGGGCTATCGACCGCCCGGCCCTGGGCAAGCTGCTGGCCCTGCCCGACAAAATGCGGCTGTGCTATATGGTCGCCCTGGGCTACCCCACCCACAAGAGCCACTTGGTGGAAATGCAGAACGGCAGCGTAAAGTACTACCTCGACCCCGCCCGCGATTACTGCGTACCCAAACGCGGGATGGATGAGGTTTTGATCAAGACGGTATAAGAAAACAGCCCGCAGCGGAAAAGCTGCGGGCTGCTTTTTGTTCGCACGGGCGGATATGGAATCCGCCCCTACGACTCATGGAAACATCCTTTTGTGTAGGGGCGAACATTGTTCGCCCGTGCAGTTTTACGGTAACGCAAGGTTCCATGGACGAGCAGTGCTCGCTCCTACAGCACGTTCCACCACCGTAGGGGCGGATTCTATATCCGCCCGTAGGCACTTACCCCAGCACCGCAAAGCTCTGCGCACCCAAGCACAGGGTGCCGTCTTTGATCACGGCTTCGCCGATGGCGTACAGCACGCGGGTGCCGTCCTTCAGCTTCAGCGGCAGGTCGGCGGCGGCCCCGGCGGGATTGACGGCGCAGACCAGCTTGCCGCGCTGCCAGGCAAACGGGCGGCAGTCGCCCTCGGCCTTGGGCGCGTACAATACTTTAAACGAAGCATCCGAATCCAGATCGCGGTGCGCGTGGCGGAACGCAAGCAGGCTCTTGACGCTGTTCAGCAGACTGTGCGGGTCGGCCTGCTGCGCGGCGACCGTGGGGGCGTCATCGGCGGTATCCACCGGCAGGTAGAGCGCATCGGTGCTGGCGGTGGAGAAACCATGGTTGGCGCTGCCGTCCCACTGCATCGGCGTGCGGGAGCCGGTGCGGAAATAGCCGCCCTCCTTGGTGGGCAGCGGCAGATACCGCATGCCGATCTCATCGCCGTAATACACAAACGGCGCGCCGGGCAGCGTAAACAGCGTGGCGTAGGCCAGCCGCAGCTCGTCCACCGTCAGGCCCGCCGCAGGGCGCACGGTGTCGTGGTTGCAGGTGATAAAGCACCACAGCCCGTCCTTGTGGGTGGCCTTGTAATTGGGCAGATAATCGTCCAGAAACTTATCGATGCCGGTGCCGGAATCCTTGCAGAAGTACGCCTTGCCGATGTTGTGCGGGTTGGAGTCGGTGGCGCCGTCGTAGTTGCGCATCAGCCAACTGTAGCCGTTGCCCTGCCAATCCAGATAAAAGTCCATATCGAAGCCGTTTTTCAGCGACATGCGCGGGCCGTTCCACTCAGCCACCAGGGCGGCTTCGGGGTACTCCTTGCTCAGCATGGCGGCAATGTCCCGCCAGATGGCACAGGTGTACTTTTTGTGCTTGGTGTCGTTTTTGACCAAGCTCGAAGCCATATCCACGCGGAAGCCGTCGCAGCCCATATCCAGCCAGAACCGCATGACGTCTTTCATCGCTTCCACGGTCGCCTGGCAGGCGGGGGCGGTGGTGGGCATTTGCCATTTCTCGTGGATCTTGCCGTAACCATAGTTCAGCGCGGGCTGGCACTTGAAGAAGTTTAAAATGTAGGTGCCGTTGCGCGCAGTCTCGCCGCCGATGAAGGGCATGCCGTCGCCGGAGGCAAAGCAGGAATCGGTCCAGATGAAGCGGTCGGAGTATTCGTTCGGCTCAGGCTGGCAGCTGGCCTTGAACCAGGCATGCTCCTCGCTGGTGTGGCCGGGCACAAGGTCGAACAGCACGCGGATACCTTTCTCGTGCGCAGCTTTAAACAGCGCGGCGGCGTCGGCATTGGTGCCGTAGCGCGGGGCGATCTTTTTGTAGTCCCGCACGTCGTACCCGGCGTCCTTGAACGGCGAGTCATAGCAGGGGTTGATCCACAGCGCGTTGCAGCCAAGGTCCTTGATGTAATCCAGCTTGGCGATAATGCCGGGAAAATCGCCGATGCCATCCCCGTTGGTATCATAAAAACTCTGGGGATAGATCTCGTAGAATACAGCGTCTTTTAACCATTGTTTCATGAGGGGGAGTCTCCTTTTATTATTTTATTATAAAATCTATTATTTTATTATAAAATGTACGGGGGTGTATGCGGAGAAAGAAAGCTGTAGGGGCGAACACTGTTCGCCCGCGGAGTTTAGCGGCGGCACGAGATCGCACGGGCGCACAGTGTGCACCCCTACACCACGCACCTAAAGGCTCCCCTTTGAGGGGAGCTCCCGCGCCGCGGGTGAGGGGTGGCTATGCAGCCACAGGCATCACACGGCCACCCTTCCGTCACCTTCGGTGACAGCTCCCCTCAAGGGGAGCCAACTCGCCGCCCTACTTTCCTTTATACTATAATGTCCCACCCGCTTTGTCAATGCCCTATTTCACTTTGTGCAAAACGACAAAAATTACTAATAATTTTCGACCATTTTGCCCTGTGACCAACATGCTGACAAAATATGAACAATTCATTGACAAAACAAGAACGACGGTTTAAAGTAATAGGACAAGCGATTGTAAAAATATGTAAGAAATGAGGGAGTTTATACAAATGAATACGCTTGTGATCGTTCTGATTGCCGCTGTCGTCCTGGTATGTGCGTACGCCGGGTATGGCCGCTGGCTCGCTAAAACCTGGGGTGTCGACCCCAACGCCAAAACCCCGGCTGTGCGGCTGGAGGATGGCAAAGACTACGTGCCCACCGATGGCTGGACCGTTTTCAGCCATCAGTTCTCTTCCATCGCCGGTGCCGGTACTGTTCCCGGTGCTAGCGAGGCTGCCGCGTTCGGCTGGCTGCCCGTTCTGCTGTGGGTGCTCATCGGCGGCGTCTTTTTCGGCGCTGTTACCGACTTTGGCGCCCTGTACGCTTCTGTGAAAAACGACGGCAAGTCCATGGGCCTGCTGATCGAGAAGTACATCGGCAAGACTGGCCGTAAGCTGTTCCTGCTGTTCTGCTGGCTGTTCTGCTGCATCGTTATCGCTGCTTTCGCAGACATGGTCGCCGGTACCTTCAACGCATTCGTCACCACCGATGGTGTCACCAGCCTGTCTGATGCCGCCAACACCAACGGCGCTGCCGGCATGGTCTCCATCATGTTCATGGTGTTCGCCGTCATCTTCGGCCTGCTCCAGAAGCAGTTCCACTTCACCGGCTGGAAAGAGTCCGCCATCAGCATCGTTTTCATCGTGCTGTCCTTTGTTGTCGGCATGAACTTCCCCATCATCCTGGGCAAAGCTGCTTGGAGCTACATCACCTTCATCTACATCTTCTTCGCTGCGGTCCTGCCCATGTGGCTGCTGAAACAGCCCCGTGACCACATGACCACCTTCATGTTCATCTGCATGATCGCCGGTGCAGTCGTCGGCCTGCTGGTCGCCCATCCCACCATGAACCTGCCCGTCTTTACCGGCTTCAACAACGAAAAGCTGGGCACCATGTTCCCCATCCTGTTCGTTACCGTGGCCTGCGGTGCCGTTTCCGGCTTCCACAGCCTGGTTTCCTCCGGCACCTCCTCCAAGACCGTTGAGAATGAGAAAGACATGCTCAAGGTCGGTTACGGCGCCATGGTGCTGGAAAGCCTGCTGGCTGTCCTGGCCCTGTGCGTTGCCGGTGCTGCTGCCGCTGCCGATGGCACCCCTGCCGCCGGTACCCCGTTCCAGATCTTCAGCCGCGGCGTTGCCGGTTTCTTTGAGATGTTCGGCGTGCCCGTTTCCATCGCTACCGTCTTTATGACGATGTGCGTTTCCGCTCTGGCCCTGACCAGCCTGGATGCCGTGGCCCGTATCGGCCGTATGAGCTTCCAGGAGCTGTTCAGCACCGACGACATGGAGCATGCCGAGGGCTGGCGCAAGCTGTTCTGCAACGTTTACTTCTCCACCATCATCACCCTGGCCTTCGGCTTCCTGCTGACCCAGATCGGCTATGCCAACATCTGGCCTCTGTTCGGTTCCGCCAACCAGCTGCTGAGCGCCCTGGTCCTGGCTACCCTGTGCGTCTTCCTGAAGGTCACCGGCCGCAACAACAAGATGCTGTTCCCGCCGCTGGTCATCATGCTGTGCGTTACCTTCACCGCGCTGGTCCAGCGCCTGATCGCTATGGTCAAGGCCATCTCTGCCGCTGCTTCCACCACCATCCCCGCTGGCGAGACCACCTGGGGCGCTGTGTTCATCGCCAACGGTTTGCAGCTGATCCTGGCTGTGATGCTGATCGTCCTGGGTTTGAACATTGTGCTGCACAGTGTCAAGAGCTACAGCAAGAGCGAGAAAAACAGCGAAAAAGCTGCCGCTTGATCCCCTGCCCTATTGACAAAGCCTGCATGTTGCGGTAATATTTATACATAAGTATTGGCCGCAATGGCGCGGCACCACGCGGCGCCGTGTATGCTTATACCAAGGCTTCAAGTCCCGGTTTTCCGCAAGGAGCCGGGGCTTTTTGCGTAGAGGGAATTTGAAAGGTATATAAAGGAGTAACATCATGAAACTGAAAAAGACTTTGGCCCTGGGCCTGGTGGCTGCCATGGCCGCCAGCTTTACCGCCTGCGGTTCTTCCGCCAGCTCCACCGCTGCCGCAAGCACGGCTGACACCGCCGCTTCCGGCGAAGCTTCTGCCGAGGCTGCGGCCGACGCCCCCGACGGCGACGGAGACCCCACGACCTTGACCGTTGCGATGGAGTGCGCTTACGCCCCCTACAACTGGACCCAGAGCGATGATTCCAACGGCGCTGTTGCCATCCGCGGCTCCAGCGACTACGCTTACGGCTACGACGTTATGATGGCCAAGAAGATCGCTGACGCCCTGGGCCAGAAGGTCCAGATCGTCAAGCTGGACTGGGACAGTCTGATCCCCGCGGTTATGAGCGGCGACGTGGACTGCGTCATCGCCGGCCAGTCCATCACGGCCGAGCGTGCCGCCCAGGTCGACTTCTCTGACCCGTACTACTATGCTTCCATCATCACCCTGACCAAGAAGGACAGCCAGTATGCGTCCGCCGCCAGCGTGGCTGACCTGGCCGGTGCTACCGCTACCAGCCAGTTGGGTACCATCTGGTACGACAACTGCCTGCCGCAGATCGCCGATGCCAACATCCTGCCCGCTCAGGAGACTGCCCCCTCGATGCTGGTAGCCCTGAACAGTGGTGCCTGCGACATCGTTGTCACCGATCGTCCCACCGGCCAGGCTGCGCTGGTTGCCTACCCTGACTTCACCCTGCTGGACTTCGGCGGCGGTGACAAGGACTTCCAGGTCAGCGATGAGGACATCAACATCGGTATCTCGATGAAGAAGGGCAACACCGCCCTGAAGGATGCCATCAACGAGGTGCTGGCAACTATGACCGCCGATGACTACAATACCCTGATGGACGAAGCCATCAGCGTACAGCCCCTGAGCGAGTAAACACCGCACGCCCCCTGCCCCTGCCGCAATTTACACGGCAGGGGTTTCGGCGGTTTACTGCCCCTGCGGTGCATGAAGAAAAAGGAGAATTCCCATGCAAGACTTTTTGACAAACTGCGACAATGTGTTGCAGAAATACGGCTTTTCGTATCTGCGCGGCGCAGGAACTACCCTGCTGCTGGCACTGGTCGGCACGTTTTTTGGTTGCCTGATCGGTTTTGCCGTGGGCGCTTTGCAGACGATCCCCATTGACAAGCAGCGCGACCCCGCCTGGAAACGTGTGCTGCTGCGCATTCTGCGGGTGGTGCTGCGCTGCTATGTCGAGCTGTTCCGCGGCACGCCCATGATCGTGCAGGCTGTTTTCATCTACTACGGTCTGTTGCAGGTGTTCGGCATCAAGATGGGCATGTGGACAGCCGGTTTCTTCATCGTTTCTATCAACACCGGCGCGTATATGGCCGAGACCGTGCGCGGCGGCATTGTGTCCATCGACCCCGGCCAGACCGAGGGCGCCATGGCTATCGGCATGAACCACTGGCAGACGATGCTACATGTCATTCTGCCGCAGGCGCTGCGCAACATCGTGCCGCAGATCGGCAACAACTTCATCATCAACATCAAGGATACCTCGGTGCTGTCGGTCATTTCCATTACCGACCTGTTCTTTGTACACAAGAGCGTGGTCGGTGCGCTGTACACCTACTTTGAAAGCGCCGTCATCGTCATGATCATCTACCTGTCGATGACGCTGCTGGCCAGCTACCTGCTGCGCGCCTGGGAAAAGGCTCTGGACGGCCCCCAGAACTACGACCTGAACACCACCGACACCCTGGCCTACACCAGCGGCATGTACAATGCCCCGGACCCGGACCACGAGTCCCAGAATCTGGATATGAAAGGAGGGGCCACTCATGTCTGAACCCATCATTGAGGTGCGCCACCTCTCCAAGAGCTTTGGCACCCACGTGGTGCTGCGCGATGTGGACTTTACCGTCAACCACGGCGATGTTACCTGCGTGATCGGCGCGTCCGGCAGCGGTAAATCCACGCTGCTGCGCTGCATTAACCTGCTGGAAACGCCCACCCACGGCGCGGTGCTGTTCCACGGGCAGGATATCACGGCCAAAGGGTCTGACCCCTGCGCCTACCGCGCCAAGGTCGGCATGGTGTTTCAGAGCTTCAACCTCTTCAACAATATGACCGTGCTGGAAAACTGCACTGCCGGTCTGCGCTACGTGCTGCACCAGGATAAGGAGACCGCCCGCAAGACGGCGCTGGAAAACCTGGAGAAAGTCGGCATGGCCCCCTACGTCAACGCAAAGCCGCGCCAGCTTTCCGGCGGCCAGAAGCAGCGCGTGGCGATTGCCCGTGCGCTTTCGATGCAGCCCGAGGTGCTTCTGTTCGACGAGCCGACCTCTGCGCTGGACCCCCAGATGGTGGGCGAAGTGCTGAGCGTTATGCGCCAGCTGGCGAAAGAGGGTCTGACGATGATCGTCGTTACCCACGAGATGGCGTTTGCGCGCGATGTTTCGAGCCACGTGGTCTACATGGCAGACGGTGTCATCTGCGAGGAAGGCGCCCCCACGGATATCTTCGAGCACCCGCAGAACCCCCGCACCGTAGAGTTTCTCTCCCGCTTCCGCGAGCAGTAAACAATGATAAGACCCCCTCTCCCCTGTTCCGGGAGAGGGGGATTTTTATCGTAAAAGGCTCCCCTTGAGGGAAGCCACCCGTAGGGGTGAGCCCCTACACAGCAGCACCAACGCATACGATACCCCCCACCCGCAGGGGCGGATTCTATATCCGCCCCTGCGGCCTTTCCCCTGCTGACCCCTTGACAAAGTCCATACAGGTGGTTATAATTATAACCGTTCTAAAACAAACAACCGGTGAGGTGAGCCATTTGATCCCGGTACTGGCCTTTGTACAGCACTACAAAAAGTTCTACACATCTCAGTTTGAAGCCGCCGCTGCCCGCCATGGGCTGAACCAGCTGGAAATCGACATCCTGCTGTTTCTGCACAATAACCCGGATTGCCGCACTGCCAGCGACATCTGCCGCTATCGTGGGCTGGCTAAGTCCAATGTGTCCAAGGCGGTGGAGCATCTGCGCGTGATGGACCTGGTAACGGTCAGCCCGGCTGCGGATAACCGCCGCCAGCGGATGCTGGGCTTTACCGACGCTGCCGCGCCGCTGGTACAGGAACTTCACGCCATCCAGCAGGCCACCACCGCCGCCGTGACCGCCGACCTGACCCCCGCCGAGGCGCAGGCCATGCAGGATTATATGGCCCGCATGGATGCCACCCTCTGCCGCCGCCTTGCAGAAAAAGGAGAAACACTGTGATCTATCTTGTGTACTTTATCGTTTGCTTCATCGCCGGTATCGGCGCAGGGCTGGGCACCGGCTTTGCGGGCATGAGCGCCGCCGCCGTGATCAGCCCGATGCTGATCACCTTTCTGGGTATGGACCCCTACTTGGCCGTGGGCATTGCGCTGGCAAGCGACGTGCTGGCAAGCGCTGTTTCGGCCTACACCTACAAGAAAAACGGCAACCTCGATGTGAAAAACGGTGCCGTGATGATGGCCGCCGTGCTTGCGTTTACAATGGTGGGCAGCTTTGTTGCCAGTAAGGTGCCCGGCACTACGATGGGCAGCTTCTCGGTGTTTATGACGATGCTGCTCGGCGTCAAGTTCATCGTGCGGCCTGTTATGACCACGAAAGAGGCGATGCAGGGCGTCAGCGCGCGCAAACGGCTGGTGCAGTCACTGCTGTGCGGCATGGGCGTGGGCTTTATCTGCGGCTTTATCGGCGCGGGCGGCGGCATGATGATGCTGCTTCTGCTTACCTCGGTACTGGGGTACGAGCTGAAAACTGCCGTCGGCACCAGCGTGTTTATCATGACCTTTACGGCCCTGACGGGCGCTGTCAGCCACTTTGCCATCGGCGGCGCGCCGGATCTGTTCTGCCTGGTCTGCTGCGTGCTGAGCACCCTGCTGTGGGCGCGCATTGCGGCCAAGTTTGCCAATAAGGCCGAGCCTGCCACCCTCAACCGCGCCACCGGCGTGGTGCTGGTCATTCTGGGTGTGGCAATTTTGGGCGTGAAATATTTGTAATGGCATTCCCATTTAGAGGTAACGCCCGCCAAAGGCCCCCTTGTGTAAAGGGGGCTCCCGCGAAGCGGGTGAGGGATTGTGGCCTTACCCATAAATCAATCTATCCCCATAAGGTTACAATCCGTCAGTCACCTTCGGTGACACCGCTTACGCGGCCGGACCCCTCTGTCGCTGCGCGACATCTCCCCACACTGTGGGGAGTCACCCTTTACACAGGGGAGCCTCTTGCTCTACAACAAAAAAGTGCCCGAACCGTAAGGCCCGGGCATTTTTTATTGCAGCAACCTTTCTACAATTTGCAACCCATCCTCGCTCAACTCCACCCCATCCGGGGCATCGGTGACGGCGGCGGTGAGGTAATCCACCGCCAGCGCGGGCTGGCTTTGCAAAAAGGCTGCGGTCTCCCCTGCCCGCAGCAAGTCCTGTGCGGTCAGGTCGGTCAGTGTACGGGCGCTGTATCTGCGCCAGGCCTCGGGCACGGCGGTCAGCAGGTCGGGGTTCTGCCGGGCAAACGCGGCCCAGACGGCGGCGCGGGCATTGCCCGCCGCGCTCCCCGTAAGCTGGCTTTGCAGCGCGGCGATAAACTCCACGGTGTCGGTGGCACTGACGCTCTGCACGGCCTCGCTGCCATAGCCCAGGGCCAGCCGCGCGGCGGGCTGCAGCAGCGACGACGTATCAAACCGAACCGCCGTGCCGCTGCCCACGCAGTCCACCCAGCAGGAGGGCGTCGCCGCCAGATAGTACAGCGGCGGCAGCGCGGTTTCGCCGGTAGCCAGGGTGGCGGTCAGCAGCTGTGCGGCACGCCCCGCCCCCGCCGAGAGCGTACACGCGGCCAGCGTTGTGGTGCCTGCCGGGGCGTTGACCAGCAGCTGCCCGGGCAGTGCGCAAAAGGTCACGCTGTGGGCCGGGCCGTCCGCCCGCACCAGCACAAAGGCGGGCTCCTCCTGCTGCACCACCAACAGCATCCGCCAGACGCTTTGTGCCCCGGGCTCGATTTGCAGCTGGCTTTCGCTGGCGGCGGCCTGCCGCAACTCCTGCTGGGCCTGCCGCTGGCGGGCCAGGAACGCCACCACGGCGATAAGCGGCAGCAGCAGCAACAGGGTCAGCCACAGGCTATGCCAAAAAAATCCGGCGCGTGAACGCATAAAAGCCACCTCACTGTGAGAAACTTCCCTTATAGTCTGGGCGGTGCCGCCCGGCGCTATACAAAAGGAGGGTTGTTTTATGCTGCACGAACCGTTTGGCCCCCACGGGGCCGAGGAGGAACGCGAGGAACTCTGGACCGACCTGAGCGAAGTGCCCGAGACTGCCTACGAGCAGGACCCTGACCGCCGTATCAACAGCGATACCGATATGCCGTTTGACCCGTCGCTGATGCCGGCAGACCCTGATTTGGAGGAACCCCTGTAACCCGCGCAAAATGCCCCCGGCAGAATGCACTGCCGGGGGCTTGCTGTTTGCTGTGGTGAATTACTGTGCCGGGGTGACGAACGCCACACCCACCGCGCCGGGGCCGATGTGGGTGCCGATAGTCGGCCCGATCTGGCCGACGCGCCCGCCGGTCAGTTGCAAATTCTGGTGCATGTAGTGGTGTACGGGGGCGGTAAGCTGCTTGTCGTCGCTGTACAGCAGCGTGTAGCCGTAGGCCGGGTCCACGCCGCCCTGCTTGTCCAACTGGCGGAACAGGGCAACCAGCGCGCCGGGGCGGCCGCGGCCCTTGTCCACCAGACGGATGGTGCTGTCATAGAGCGCCAGCACCGGCTTGATGCCCAGCGCACCGCCCACGAGGGCGACCGCAGCGGGCAGACGCCCGCCTTTTTGCAGGTGCTTCAGGCTGTCCACAATGGCAACAACGCGCACCCGCTTTTTAAAGCTGTCCAGCTCGGCGGCAATGCGGGACGCGGACAGCCCCTGCTCGCGCAGGCGGACGGCCTCACGCACAATGATGGCCTCGCCCTGGGTGGCAGTCTCAGAATCAACGATATAGACCTTGGCGTCGGTCTCGGCAGCTGCCAGCACGGCGCACTGGTAGGTGCCGGAAAGCTTCTGCGCAATGGTAATGACAACGACCTCGTCACCGGCTGCGGCGGCGTCCTCAAACTGCTGGATAAAGCTGGCCGGGCTGGGCTGGCTGGTGCGGGGCAGCTTACTGTCGGCGGCCAGCCGGGCAAAAAACTCGTCCTTGGTCATGCTGCCGTCGTCCAGTGCGGCGGTGCCGTCGGCAAAGGTGATGCTCATGGGCACAACGGCCATACCGGGGGTTTCCAGGTCGCGGGCGGTCAGGTCGGCGGCAGAGTCGGTGATAATACGGATCATACGCAGGTTCCTTTCTTGTCCCCCGCAAGTCACACGGGGGTCGTGGTTTCCTCTATGCCAAGCAGGTCGGCGGCAGTATCGGGGTCCAGCTGCTGCACGGATTCCAGCTTGCGGGTGATCGCGCGGCTGCGCGGGCCAATCAGCTCTTCCAGGTCGGAGCCGGTCTGGTTCAGGTGGCGCTGCATCTGCTGCAGGCCAGCGCCGAACTTCTCAAATTCTGTCTTGACAGCGCCCAAAATCGTCCACACCTCACCGGAACGCTTCTGGATCGCCAGCGTGCGGAAGCCCATCTGCAATGCGTTGAGCAGCGCCGCCATGGTGGACGGGCCTGCGACTGTGATCTGGTAGTCGCGCTGCAAAGCTTCGGTGATGCCGCTGGAAACGACCTCGGCATACAAGCCCTCAAACGGCAGGAACAGGATGCCGAAGCTGGTGGTGTAGGGCACTTCGATGTACTTGTCGTGGATGTCCTTGGCCTCCTGCCGCAGCACGGTTTGCAGCGCCTTGCGCATGGCCGCAGATGCCGCAGCATCGCCGCGTTCCAGCGCAGCCTGCAAGTGGGCGTAGGTGTCGCCTGGGAACTTGGCGTCGATGGGCAGCCAGATATTGCCGTTCTGCCCCGGCATTTTGATGGCAAACTCCACACGGTTGGCGCTGCCAGGCACGGTAGCGACATTCTCGGCATACTGGCCGGGGGCCAGTATCTGTTCGAGGATCGCGCCGAGCTGCACCTCGCCCAAAATGCCGCGCGTTTTCACACCGGAAAGCACCTGCTTTAAGCTGCCGACATCGGCGGCCAGATTCTGCATCTCGCCCAGGCCCTTGTAGACCTGCTCAAGCTGGGTGCTGACGGTACGGAACGACTCGTTGATGCGCTTTTGCAGCGTGTCCTGCAATTTTTCTTCGACCGTGCCGCGGATCTCGTCCAGCTTCTGGTTGTTGTCGGCCCGGATGGTGTTCAGCCCCTGCACCAAGGCCCCGCGCACGCCGTCCAGCCGGGCCGCGTTGGAGTCCTCAAGGTTTTTCAGGCGGGTCTCCATCATCGTCAGCTGGGCGATCAGCGCATCGTTGGCGGCTTTCTGGCGGGCGGCACCGGCGCGGTCGATGGATTCCAGCCGGGCAGTGCTGGCGGCGGCGTTCTGGCGCTGATTCTCCGACAGCACGGCGGAAAAATCCCGCAGCGTGGCGGTGGTGGTGCGGGCACTCTCGCCCTGCATCGCGCGCAGCTGTTCGGCCAGCAGGTCGGTTTCGCTTTGCAGCACC
>ENA-UOIY01002667-UOIY01002667.1-human-gut-metagenome-genome-assembly--contig:-P114-NODE-2667-length-12833-cov-6.038973_pt1 | contig 12833 bp, 14 predicted proteins | sample MGYA00242335_ERZ723882 | MGnify/ENA metagenome assembly ERZ723882
CGGCGCTCGTTGTGCGCCGCCAAGCGGGCGCCTCGGAAGTAGCGGGACTTTTCTGCTACTCTTTTGGTCACAAAAGAGTAGGAACAAATGGGTAGAAGCCCTTTATAAGAGGGTGTCACCGCAAGGCGGTGACACCTGTTGGGAGACGGCTGCGGCTACCATCTCCAACTCTTCCAGATAAATGCAGTTGGGAATGGTATTATTCTTTACAGCTTCAATAGCTTCCTCCAGCCCGAACCAGCGCACATAATCAATTTCTTCTTTCTGCACGGTGAACGACTCGGCGTCCCTGTCCAGCCAAAGGCAGAATACCTTGCTGACCTGGTTGTCCTTGAACAGCTTGCCGTGGAAAACATCGGTAAAGGTAAAATGCCGGATGCCGCACTCCTGCAAGGCGTCGGCGCGTACGTTCACGCCCAGCTCTTCGCGCAGCTCGCGCAGGGCGGACTCGACATAATCACACCCGGCAGGGATGTGCCCGGCCGAGGAAATATCGTAGCAGCCGGGGAAAGAATCTTTCGCCTGGCAGCGCATTTGCAGCAGCACTTCGATGCGGCCCGCGTGCCGCCGCACGATCCACACGTGCGAGGTGCGGTGCCGGATGCCCGCGGCATGGGCCACAGTGCGGGGAACGGTCTGCCCGGTGGGGCGGCCCTGCTCGTCAACAATATCCAAAATTTCCGCCATAGAGGTCGCTTCCTCTCTTATAAACTGCCAACAGTATAGCACTCCCGGCGCTAAAGTGTCAATTTTTGCGCGTGTCCCCGATTGGCAGCTACGCTATGATAAAAGTAACAAAATAAAGAGAAGTGTTTTCTATGCGTAAAAGTTTTGGCACAAAGGCGTTCAGCCGTCCGCAGCCTGTTATCAACGAGCCGGCCGTCTGCATGGAATGCAAGGTCAAGAGCTACGACCCGGAAACGGGCCGTTTGGTGGGTGAGATCGTCAGCGTGGATGAATCCACCATGGCTGATGGCAAGGTGGTGAGCCACGTCGGCTACAAGATCACAGCAACGGACTAAACAACCGGAACACGCACTGCACGCCGCGCAATGCCAGACTGCGCTGGCCGCTGTACTGCGGGGTCACATTGGCGCACTGGGGGAACAGGGCGTCAAAATCCGCGCGCACAGTCTGGACGGCTTTGCAGCCGCTGAACCAGCAACCGTTCTCAAAATGCAGATAGAGACTGCGGTAGTCCAGGTTGATGGTCCCCACGGCGGCAGCCTTGCCGTCGGCCACAAACTGCTTGGCGTGGATGAACCCGGGCGTGTACTCGTAGATCTGCACGCCGCCTGCGGCCAACCGCGCGTAATAGCTGCGCGTGACCGAAAAGATCAGCTTTTTGTCCGGGATGCCCGGCGTGATGATGCGCACGTCCACGCCGCGCTGCGCCGCCAACACCAGCGCACGCTGCATCTCGTCGCTTAAAATCAGGTAGGGTGTCGTGATGTACACATACCGCTGCGCACTGTTGATCATGTTCAGGTAAACGTCCTCGCCCACGCGCTTGTTGTCCAGCGGGTTGTCGGCGTAGGGCAGCACGGTGGCGTTTTCGCGCGCAGTATAGTGGATGGCAGGCAGATACGGCTCGATCTCGGGTGTTTCTTTCTGCGTGGTGCCCCACATTTCCAAAAAGATCAGCGTCAGGCTGCGTACGGCGTCGCCTTGCAGCCGCACGCCGGAATCCTTCCATTGCCCGTACGGGTGGGTCAGGTTGAAGTATTCATCGGCCAGGTTGTAGCCGCCCGTGTAGCCGACCTGCCCGTCGATGACCGTGATCTTGCGGTGGTCACGGTTGTTCATAAAGACGTTCAGCACCGGCACGATGGGATTGAACACCCGGCACTGGATGCCGCGCTGCTGTAATTTTTTGGCAAACGCCGTATCCACAAAGCCGATGCTGCCCATGTCGTCGTAAAAAACGCGCACCTCGACCCCGGCAGCGGCCCGCTCGGCTAAGATGTCCTCAATGCCCTGCCAGGCGGTGGAATCCTCGATGGCGTGGTACTCCATAAAAATGAAGTGCTGCGCTTTGCGCAGGTCCGCTTTCTGGGCTTCCAGCGCGGCGGTGGTGTCGCCATAGTAGGTCACGTCGGTGTTGCGGCAGGCCGGGTACTGCGCCTGCGTTTGCAGGTAGTGGATCTGGTTTTGCAGGGCCAAATCGTCCGGCATGGCATCGCGCGCCAACGGCGGGGCATAGTGGGGCAGCAGCTCCGCGTTGGTGCGGGTGAACCGCCCGCGCATAATGTTCACCGCCCCGCTGCGCCCGAACAAAAGATACAGACAGACGCCGAAAATCGGGAAAGTCAGAACCACGATAATCCAGGAAATTTTGGTGGCGCTGCACGTGTTGCGTCCATAAATGCGCAGCGCCAGCAAAAACGCCAGCACGCTCAGCGCCAGCTGAACCCACGCATAGTAGCGCGTCAGTTTGATGGCCGCCCAGACGATCCACAGCACTTGCAGCAGCACGCTGAGCACGGTAAAGACAACGCGGCTCACCCCATTGGGGATGGCTTCGCGCTTTTCTTCGGTTTGATTCATGGGGTTCATGACAAAAACATCCTTTTTCTGTTGTAAAATAATACCAGTATAGCAGAAAAATATGTCTTTTTCTATGCGATTTGGCCGATTTTTCCGCAGGAACGCAGAATAGTGGGACATTTTCACAATTTTACACAAAAAAGTCCGTGACAAAGGGGCCGGGGCTGTGTTATAATTGATTCAATAGTTACAAAACGGAAACAAAAACGCGTTGGAGGTGCTTTGCCACGCATTTTATACAGAGAAACGGGCTTCGTCAGCTTGTGCTGGCGGGGCTGGTGTTGTGTCTGCTGTTTTTGACCGCACCGCATACTTTTGCTGATGATTACGATACCGTACTGGATCGTCTGGGCCGCCTGCAAGCTTTGGCCAACACCTATGTGGAGACCGAGGACACCGAGGCCGATCCCATTGTGCTGACCCTGTCCTACACCCGAACAGGAGATTACAATACCCAGATGTGGCAGTTGACCGCCGGTGCGCGTGACGCCACCTTTGAAAACTACGTCAACGCCAACGACAGTGACTTGCAGGCTTTGCAGGGCATGGATACCGTCACCCTGCCCGGCGGGCAGAATATTGACTTTGGCCATCTGCTGGCGTCGATGAACCTGGTGTACAACGGCATCCCCATCACGGGCAGCTGGGGCGGCGACTGTATGCAGCTGGCCAAGGCTTACTACGGCCAGGCTAGTGACGAAGCCGGTTACGTCGACGCCATGCGCGCGACCTTTGCCATCGACGATGTCGGCTCGGTCAGCGTGTTCGGCGACCAGGATCTGCGCGCGGATATCGACTCGATCAATGTCGGAGCCACGCTGACCAAGGATACCGATATTGCCACGGCCCTGCGCGATTATTACGAGAATTTAAGCGCCAACGTAGTGGATTACGCCCGCGCCAAGCAGTTTATTCTGCTCAACTTCGGCACGGTGGACACCGCAGCGGATAACTTCGGCGATGTGGTCTACGAAACAATGCTGGAAGATTCCGGCATGCAGCTGCTTTTGTACATGAACGGCATGTGGACCACCAGCGGCTGGACTGTGAACAGCGACTACGCCCCCGCCCTGCACGGTGCGGCGGACCTGCTGGCCGAATGGCTGGCGACGGCTGTCAACAATGAAAAGATCAAGAGTGAGACCAACGACCGCCTGGTAGCCATGGGCGGTGAAGCGCTGGCCGAAGCGCTGGCTGCGCTGGGGGACAGCGATGCCGCCAGCGAAGCGCTGACTGCCGCCCAGAACGCGCTGGACGGTGCCAGCTCGACCGCTTCGACGACCGAGTCGGTCATTTCCGATGCGACGCATACGTTGCAGCAGAAGTTTAATGTAAAGATCTTTCAGCTTGTGCTGCTGATCGTGGCTGCAGCGGCAATCTTTATGCTGATCTTGAGTTGTGCAATGTTTGCCAGCCACCACAGCAAGCGCAAAAAAGCCTTTGAGAAAAAGCAGCGCGCCCGCAGAGCCGCCGCCCGCAAGAAGCAGGCTGCCCGGCAAAGACGGGAAAGGGAAGAATAACGCACAACCAAAGGCTTCCCTCACGGGGAGCTCAGTTTGCCAAAAAACCATTTTCCCCATCGTAGAGACTGTAGGGGCGAACATTGTTCGCCCGGAAGCTTGACGTGGCAACGCATTTCCGGGAAAGCTACTCATGCAGGAAACGAGCACGGGCGCACACTGTGCGCCCCTACAGAGCACTTTTTCGATGGTCTGGGCTCCCCTCACGGGGAGCCTTTTTTAAATGTTACATTCTGTTCATGCCCTGTTCACGAAGTGTATATTCATGGACAGTTATCCACAGTGTATACGGGTTATCCACGTTGAAAATGTTGAAAACCCTGTTGAAAGCGTGGAAAACTTTCCCCCATTGCACGTGCCTATGGTCGAAAATCTCTGGAAAACCGGGGGAAAAGTCGAAAACCCGCTGCGGAAAACTTTCCTGCCTGCCAGGTTCCGACAAGAGAACTGTTGCACTTCCCCGTGGAAAATGCTACAATAAATTGGTATATCTTTAACCATAGGAGGGCTTTGCCCATGAACAATTGGATCGACAAAATGGAGCGTCGCTATGGCCGCTTTGCCATTCCGTACCTCATCAATGGCCTGATGATCGGCCAACTGGCCGTGGGGCTGATCGTGCTGCTTATCAACTGGCAGTTCGCCGGGTTCATCTCGCTCAGCCGCAGCGCTGTGCTGCATGGGCAGATCTGGCGGCTTATCACCTTTTTGTTCCAGCCGGTGTGGCTGGGCGGCGCGCTTGGGATCCTGAACCTTGTATTCTATTTCTGGATCGGCAACTCACTTACCCGCGCCTGGGGCGATTTCCGCATGACGCTTTTCATCGCACTGGGGGTGCTGGGCGCCTGGATCAGCTGCTTCCTGGCAGGCGGCGCTTCGCCGGATGGCATCTTTTTGAGCATGATGTTCGCCTACACCTGGATGTGGCCCGAACAGGGCGTGCTGCTGTTTGGCATCATCCCGTTCAAAATGAAGTATCTGGGCTGGTACGAGCTGCTCGTCTGGGCGGTGCAGTTTTTGACCGGCACCCTGACCACCAAGATCAGCCTGGTGCTGGGGCTGCTGGGTTTCCTCGTGTTCTTTGGGCGCGAGGTGTTTGACTGGTGCCGCGATACCCTGACCGGCTACAAGCGCCGCCGTGACTGGCAAAACCGCAACCGTTGATTGGCAACTGCTTCGGCAGTGTAAAAGATAAAGGAGTAAATGACCATGAAACTGATCACCGCGATTGTCAATAAAGAGGATTCCAAAAATGTCTGCAACCAGCTGCTGAAAAACAAGTTCTACGTCACCCGCCTGGCCACTACCGGCGGATTCCTGATGGCGGGCAACATGACCCTGCTTATCTGCACCGAGGATGAAAAAGTTGATGACTGCATCGGCATCATCTCCCAGTGCTGCAAGCAGCGCACCGAGATCGTGCCCGGCACCGCCACCTTGGGTCTGGGAATCGAGAGCGCTCTGCCCATGGAAGTGACCGTGGGCGGCGCTACCGTGATGGTCACGAACGTGGAGCGTTTTGAAAAACTGTGATGCTGGATCGCCTGGCCGGTAACACGGCCTTAAAGTCAGAGCTGGGCGCGGCCCTGCGCGCCGGGCGGCTGCCGCACGCCATTTTGCTGGTGGGCGAGCCGGGCTGCGGCGCGGGCTTTGCGGCCCGCTGCCTGGCAGCGGATTATCTCTACCCCCGAGGCGGTCCCCACGCCGAAGCTGTGCTGAAAAAAGAGGACACTGAGTGCCTTGTCTTGCAGGGTGAGGGCGCCAGCGGGCAGATCGCCGTCAAGCGGGTGCGCGAGATGCGCGAGGCCATCCAGCACTCGGCGCTTTCCACCGATGCGGCGGGCCGCGTGTTGTTTATCTACGGTGCGCAGAACCTCAACGGGTCCTCGGCCAACGCGATGCTGAAAATTATTGAGGAGCCGCCCGAGGGCGTGCTGTTTGTACTGACGGCCACCAGCGCCGCTACCGTGCTGCCCACCATCCGCAGCCGGTGCGCCGCGTATACCATCGCCCCGGTGCCGACCGACGAGTGTGCTGCCCTGCTGACCCGCGAGGGCCTGCCCGCACGGTTGGCGCAGGAACTGGCCTTTTTGTACGAGGGGCACATCGGCACGGCACTGCAAGCGTTCCGAACGGACACGTTTAAGGCTGCACTGGGCTTTGCCAAGGAGTTGTGCAGTTATGCGGCCCAGAGCGACACCTACCGCGCCCTGGTGCTGGCGACAAAGTATGAGCGCGACCGCGAGGGCTTTCTGGCCTTGCTGTGGCAGCTGGATCAACTGTGCAGTGCAGTGCTGCGCCGCCCCGCCTACGGGGCCGAACAGTGCGGCGGCTTAACGCCGGACCGCGCCGCGCGGCTGCTTCAAGTCAGCGCAGCAACGCGAAAAACCGTAACGGGCAACGGCAACCTGCGCTTGGCAGTAGCGGTGTTTGCCGCCGAAGCCACCCGGTAATTCAGGAACCAACGGCGAATCTTCGCCTTGCAAATAAAAGGAAGATCCCATGAAAGTAATTTCTGTAAAATTCAAGGAAAACGGCCGCTCTTATTACTTTGATCCCTGTGATTTCGAGATCAAAGAGGGCGACTATGTCATCGTCACCACGGCCCGCGGCACCGAGTGCGGCGAGGTCGTGCGTGCGTCCCACGATGTGCCGGGCTTCTCGCGCGAGGTCAAGCCAGTCATCCGCGTGGCCGACGCGGTGGATATCCGCCGCATGCGCCAGAACCGCGCCGACGTGCAGCAGGCTTACACCATCTGCGAACAACGCATTGCCGCCCATGGCCTGAAAATGAAGCTGGTCGACGCCGAATATACGCTGGATCGCAGCAAATTGGTGTTTTACTTTACCGCCGATAACCGAGTGGACTTCCGCGAACTGGTCAAGGATCTGGCCGCGCAGTTCCACACCCGCATCGAACTGCGCCAGATCGGTGTGCGCGACGAAAGCAAGATGCTGGGCGGCCTGGGCCTTTGCGGCCAGCCGTTTTGTTGTAGCCGCTTTTTGAAAAACTTCCAGCCGGTTTCCATCAAAATGGCCAAAGAGCAGGGCCTGAGTCTGAACCCCGCCAAAATCAGTGGGTCATGCGGACGCCTGATGTGCTGTTTGGCTTATGAACAAAAGAGCTACGAGTACCTCAATTCCATCACGCCGCAGGTGGGCAGCGTTGTGCGCACGCCGGACGGCGAGGGAACGGTCATAGAGGTGAACGTTGTAGCTGGCACGCTGAAGGTTCGCTCCAACGTGGAAATCCTGGCACCGCGCATCTATAAACGGGAAGAATGCGTCTACCTGCGGGGCGGAAAACGCGCCCCCAAGGCCCCCGATAAAGAGGACGAATAAGGGACTGCAACACTGGTTAGTTGCGGCTTACCGTCGAAAAATTTCAAGATATGGCACTTGCGAAATGACTTGCAATGTGATACACTATGTATAACGCAGTAGGCAGAGCAAACCCGCTGTGTGCCATACCGGGGAGCAGCCGTGCAGGGCCGGTAAGGGTACAATACCATTCAGCACGGAGATAAGGAGTTCACGATGGCTCATACCGTTTCCAGCGAGTGCGTTGCTTGCGGTGCATGTGTTGACACCTGCCCCGTTGGTGCAATCAGCATGGAGGACAAGGCTGTTGTCGATGCAGCTTCCTGCGTCGATTGCGGTGCTTGCGAGGGCGTTTGCCCCACTGGCGCTATCCAGGCTGAATAAGCTATTTTGCGCTTGAAGCGTAACCTGTATCCGCAGGTTACGCTTTTTTATTTTTGTGGGGGAATGATTGTCATTTGTGTTGGCTTGTAGGGAGGGGGACCCCTCCTTGCAATTGGCGGATTCCATAAAATTGTCCGGACGGATATGGGATCTGCCCCTACGGTGAACCATAATTTTGCAATAACGCAAGATTGTAATAATAGTAAAGCACTGGCGGAAAAGAATACGTAGGGGCGAACAGTGTTCGCCCGTGCAATTTGGCGGCAATCGAAAAATCCCGCGGGCGAGCAATGCTCGCCCCTGCAGCTACCACATGGCTGTGTGTAGGGGACGGCGTCCCCGACGCCCCGTTGGTGCCCCGCAAGAGAAGTAACCCATAAAAAAGGGCGTTGCCGCAAGGTGGCAACGCCCGTCAAAGAAACCTAAAAATTATTCAAAAACATTCGCTTTATCTGCCGCTTCATCCGTAACGCTATTCCCCTCAGCATCAATGCCGCGGCGGTCCAGCATGGCGTGGATGAACTCCTGTGCTAAGCCGTACAGGGTGGCGAACACCGGCACGCCAATGACCATGCCCGGGATGCCGAGCAGATCGCCGCCCACGACGATGGAGAACAGCACCCACAACGCCGAGATGCCGATGGACTGGCCCAAAATCTTCGGCCCGATGAAGTTGCCGTCAAACTGCTGGATAATCAAAATCAGCAGGCAGAAGATCAGCGCCTGGATGGGATTGACCAGCAGCAGGATAAAGATGCTGGGCACCGCGCCGATGAACGGTCCAAACACCGGGATGATGTTGGTAATGCCGATAAACACGCTGATCAGCACGGCAAAATCCAGCCGCAGCACCGTCATGCAGATAAAGGTGATGACGCCGATGATGGCCGAGTCGATGATCTTGCCGATGAAGAAGCCGGTGAAATTATCATTGGCATAATGGCAGATGCGCAGCGTGTGCTCAGCCGCACGGCGGGGCAGCAGTGCGTGGGCCACGGTGCGCAGTTGGTGCAGCAGGTGGTCCTTGTCCGCCAACATGTAAATGCTGGATGCGATGGAGGTAAAGACGCTGACAAAGTTGCCCGCTACATTGCTCATTGTGGACATGATCTGAGGAAGGGCGCTTTTGCCCAGGGCGTACACCTCGTTCAGCATCGTCTCAGAATCATCCAACGCCTGGATGGCTTTGTCCAGATTGACACCGTAATGGCCCTGGACGAAAAGCAGCATATCCTGTATGCCGTTGATATACTGCGGCACATTGTTAAACAGCGTCATAATGCTGCTGATGATCTGCGGGATGACCAGCCAGGCCAGCAGCACAATCAACAGGATCGCCACCAGGTATGCCAGCAAAATGGCTACCCACCGCCAGCGTTTGGAGTATTTCAACAGCTTGGCGTGGAAAAAACGCACCATCGGATCCAGAATATACGCGATGACGATACCACCGAAGAACGGCGATAAAATGCCCATCAGTGCGCCGAACCCGCCCAGGAAATACCCAAGATTATTCAGCAGCAGGTAAAATGCAATGCCTGCGCAGACGATGGCTGTCCAGTCTAAAATACTTTCGGGCCTTTTGTCGATAAAATGTTTTCCGCTCATGTTTCCTTGTCTCTCCTTATGTGCCCAGTTGCCTTCATTCTTTTTATTGTACTTGCAAGCGGGACGCGGCGCAAGAGACAAGTTGTTAATTTTTTGCCTTTTTTGTAACAGTTTTTTCCTGCGCGTCAGGCGGCACTTCATCCGGCAGGCCGCGCGCGGTCAGCCCGGCCCCGACAGCCTGCCGCGCCAGCGCCGCCAGCACGGCCAACGTAGGTACACCGGCCACCATGCCCGGGATGCCGAACAGTTCGCCGCCGATGACAATAGCCAGCAGCACCCCGAGCCCGGACAGGCCCGTGGCCCCGCCCAGAATGCGCGGTGCAATAAAATTGCCGTCGATCTGCTGCACGGCCACAATGACAATAAGGAACTCCGCCGCCTGCAGCGGTGATTCCAGCAACAGCAGCAGCGCACCCGGCACCGCGCCCAAAAACGGCCCAAGCACCGGCACAATGTTTGTCATGCCCACCATCACGGCAATCAGCGGTGCGTAGTCCAGCCGCAAAAGCAGCATTAGGGCAAAGGTCTCAGCCCCCACCAGCAGCGCGTCGACCAGCTGCCCGCCGATGTACCCGCTGAACGTGCGGTCCGCCAGCCGCAACACCGAAAGCAGCTGCCCCACCGTCTGCGGCGGCAGCGCGGCCCGCAGGCAGAGCGTAGCACTGCGGCGCAGTTTTTCTTTGCCCAGCAGCAAGTAAACACTTGCCGCCAGCGCAATGCCAGCATCGGCAGCGGCCCCGGCAGTATTGGAAGCCGCCTTTGCTGCGGCCTGCGCCGCCCGGCCCGACCAGGCGGCGAACTCGCTTTGCAGGCGGACCGTAAGCTGCTGCAAGATGGCATCCATCGTGGCGGTATCCACGCCAAAAGTCGCCTGTACCCAGGTCAGCAGACGGCGCAGCGTTTCCTCGTATGCGGCCAGCTTGCCGAACAGCGAGGTCACGCTCTGCGTCAGCTGCGGCAAGATCAGCCACAGCAGCAGCCCCGCCGCGCCAAACAGCAGTGCGTAGCTTACTGCAGCCCCGGCCCCGCGCCGCCCACCAAACCACTTCGCCGCCAGCCAACGGGTGGGGATGTCCAGCACATAGGCCAGCACCAGCCCCCACAAAAACGGCCGCAGCATCACACCCAGCTGCCCCAGCGCTGCGGCCAGCGCAGGCAGCTTCGCCACGCCGCCAAAAATCAGCGCGGCCCCCAGTGCCAGCCCAAGCCAGTCCCCCACGGTGCGGGGCGCGCGGCCTAGCCAATGCTTCATCGTGTATTCCCCCTCCTGCGTTTTTCTTCTATCCTACCCGGCGCGCCATGCGGGAAAGCGCGAATTACGCCCGACATCCATTGAAACACCGCCCCTTCTATGCTATGATACAGGTATGACCCAACAGGAGGAACGCGCCATGCACCACGAAACGGTAACTGCTGCTGAGATGAAAGCGCTGGAGCACGCCGCCAACGAAAACGGCCTTTTGTACATCCAGATGATGGAAAATGCAGGCCGTGCTGCCTTTGCCCAGCTGCGCCGCCTGCCCGGCCCTGTGCGGCTGCTGGTGGTGGCTGGCAAGGGCAACAACGGCGGGGATGGTTTTGTCATGGCCCGCGTTGCCGCCAAGCTGGGCTGGCCGGTGCAGTTGCTTTTGGCCGAGGGCAAGCCGAAAACGCCCGATGCCATCACCAATTTTGCCCTGCTGCATGACCTGCCTGTTGAAATTTTGCCCGACGCCGCAGCCGCCGCGCAGGCAGATGCCGTGGTGGATGCACTGTACGGCACGGGCTTTCATGGCGCGCTGCGCCCGGCGGGCCGCGCGGCCTGCGAGCTTATGAACCAGCAGCGAGCAAACGGTGCGTTTGTATTGGCGGTCGACCTGCCCAGCGGCATCAACGCCGACACCGGCGCAGTGGCCGAGGGCGCCGTGCAGGCCGACCTGACCGTGACCTTTCACCGCGCCAAACCGCTGCATTTTGTACCGGAGTCTGCCGGGCGTTGCGGCGAAGTGGTCGTGGCGGATATCGGCATTGACGCGTACGTCGCCAGCCGGGAAGAGGAGTAAAACAAGATGGGACGTTCATCCACGCGGGAAAACAAGACCCGCTATCAGCTGGCCCGGGAAGAACTGGGCCTCTCGCGCGAGAAGGCCAGCGAACTGCTCGAGACCATCGCGCCCGAGCGCATTGAAAAAATCGAGAGCGAGCGCAGCCTGCCCCGCCCCGACGAAGTGCTCACCATGGCCGAAAAGTACAAAACACCGTCGCTTTGCAACTACTTCTGCGCGCGGCAGTGCCCCATCGGCCAGCAATATGTGCCCGAGATCCGCAACGGCGAACTTTCCGATATCGTGCTAAAAATGCTGGCGGCCCTCAACGCGATGGACCGCAAAAAAGAGCGGCTCATCGAGATCACCGCCGACGGGACCATCACGAAGGACGAGATCGACGACTTTGTGCGCATCCAGAAAGAATTGGAGCGTATCTCGATCACGGTGGAAACGCTGCAGCTTTGGGTAGAAAAGATGCTGGCGAACGGCGGCATCGACGCCGACACCTATAAAAAGGAATCCAAGGAGCCGTAACCCACCCGTTTTTTGCTGCCCGCAGCAAAATAGCAACGTTATTTTGCTGAAATTCTCCTGTTTGTGCAATAAAAACGCGTGTATAATCGTATTCACAACAAAGGAGTGAATACATATGATTTCGATTTTGGCATTGTTCGTGTTTGGCTGGTTCTTCTTCAAAAGTGTGGGGCTGGCGTTCCGGGTGGCATGGTGCGCGGCCAAGGCCGTTGCTGCTGTGCTGTTCGTGGTGGCTCTGCCGCTGATGGTAGTGGGGCTGCTCATCGGGGGCATTATCAAGCTGGCGCTGCCGCTGCTGCTCATCGCCGCTGCGTTCTACCTTTTGAAAAGCTGCGCATAACCGCATAAAAAGCACTGCTGTACGTCCTTTACAGGCATATACAGCGGTGCTTTTTCTTATGCCTTGATAAAGGCTCAGTCCACCACGGGGATATTCAGCCCAAATTCCAGCGGGCGGAACCGCGGGCAGACATTCTCGGCCGTGCAGATGACCGAAGCGGCCAACCGGCTGCCGATCTCGCAGGCCTCGGGCAGTGTCTTGCCATAGGTCAGGCCGATGACCGTACCGGCGAAGAACGCGTCCCCCGCGCCGGTGGTGTCGATGACATCGACCTTTTTGGCCGGTACAACGCCGCTTTCACTGTTGGAGCGTGCATACACGGCACCCTCGCCGCCCATCGTCACCACCATGCAGGGGATGTTGGCACTGTGGACGTTGGCGGCCAGCGTACGGCACATTTCCTCGGGGGCCATGTGGTCGTACTCGTCCGAGAAAAGAAGCCCGGCTTCCTGCTGATTGCAGACAAAGCAGTCGACCTCCTGCAAAAAGGCGCGGCGTTCCATCGCAATGCTCATGTTCGAGATGGCGGCGTAGACCTTCTTGTTGTACTTT
>ENA-UOIY01002669-UOIY01002669.1-human-gut-metagenome-genome-assembly--contig:-P114-NODE-2669-length-12826-cov-4.232402_pt1 | contig 12826 bp, 9 predicted proteins | sample MGYA00242335_ERZ723882 | MGnify/ENA metagenome assembly ERZ723882
TTTGTTGTATTCCAGCCATTCTTTACTTCTTTACCTTTAAGAATAATCTTTCCTGATGTTCTCTGATCTGCACCAATCAGTGTTCTCATGACTTCAGTTCTTCCTGCTCCAACTAATCCGAAGAATCCTAAGATTTCGCCTTTGTGAAGTTCAAAACTTACATCATTATAATTTTCATTACATAAATGTTCTACTTTTAATACTACTTCATCTGTCATTGGACTAGGTTTAAGTCTTGATGCCACTGCTGCAACATTTCGACCAACCATTGCGTGAATCAGTTCATCTCTTGTAGTACTTGCAATGTCCATTGTCTGGATATATTCTCCATCTCGAAGAATTGTTGCTCTGTCACAAATCTGGAAAATTTCTTCCAATCTATGACTTACATATAATATTGTTACGCCCTGTTTTTTAAGTTTTCTTACTACTTCAAACAAAGCTTCTGTTTCTTTTGTTGTAAGTGAAGCTGTTGGCTCGTCAAGAGATATAATCGTTGAATGATGATATAATGCTCTTGCAATTGCTAACATCTGCATTTCACCTGCTGTTAATGTTGCAACCAAATCTGATGATTTAAAGTTACAGTTTAAGTCTTCTAATATTACGTCTACATCTTTATTCATTTTTTTGAAATCAATAAAGATTCCTTTTTTAGGTTCATATCCCATTGTTACGTTCTGTCCAACGGTAAGATCTTTTACTACCAATGTTTCCTGATGAACCTTAGATATTTTGCCATTTACAATAGCATCATTTGTGTCTTTAAAGCTTACCTTTTCACCATGAAGTCTTACCTCTCCTTCATATTCAGGATAAACTCCATGCAAAATATTCAATAGTGTTGATTTTCCTGCACCATTTTCACCAAGCAATGCATGAACTTCACCTTCTTCTACTGAAAAAGAGATATCTTTAAGGACGTGTACTCCCGGAAAGCGTTTGTTAATCTTAACAAATTCAACAGCCTTCGCCATAATCGTTCCTCCTTTATATATGTGGGAGAAAGTTTTACCTTTCTCCCACTTTACAAATCAAATCTTCTAAATTATTGTGTCTAAACTATTCTGATACATATTTTGGATCTGCCCAACCAATGATGTCTTTTGCGTCTTTATCTACGTTAGTCTTATCGATAAGAGCCTGTGGAGTATGTGTTACTCTAGGAATATCCTGTCCAGCTAATACTCTTAATGTTACTTCTGTAGCAACCTGTGACATATAGTAACCAAATGAATCAACTGTTGCATCTAACTTACCAGCTCTGATTGAGTCATAAGCTTCACCGATACCATCAACACCTACTACTAAGATATCTTTCTTAGCTTCTTCAACTGCTTCTACTACACCTAAAGCCATATCATCATTGTTACAGAAGATAGCCTTTAAGTCTGGGTTCTGCTGAATCCATGTGCTTGCTAATTCTTTAGCTTTCTGTCTATCCCAGTCAGCATTCTGTTCTGCTACTACGTTAAGTCCTGAATTGTTGTCTTTGATCCATCCCTTGAATCCTGCTGTTCTTTCACGAGCTGCGAAAGCTTTTGCCATACCGATTACGATAGCTACATCACCTTTGTCACCAAGCTGTTTTGAAACCCATTCAGCTGCTAATTCACCATTCTGGTAAGCATCTGGTCCTACGAAGTAATCTGCTGATGCGATTAATCCATCGTTTACGTTAATTGTAGGAATCTTTTTGCCTTTAGCGTTATCAACTGATGCTGTTAAGTTTGAATCTGAGATTGGGCTTAACATTAAAGCGTTGTAACCCTGGTTTACTAAGTTGTCTGTCATTGTCTGCTGTCCGATTTCATCACTTTCATCTGTTGTTCCGTCAATCTTAATTGATACGTCTACGCCTGCATCTTTAAGTACCTTTTCTGACTGTTCATAACCATTTTTAAAGTTACGCCAGAATTCGTTTGAGAATGACTTTGCGATGGCACCCATCTTTAAACCACTCTTAACTTTTACTTCGTCTCCGTTATCTTTACGGATATCTTCGATAGTCTTGCTGTCTTTAACTGTATCAGGGTTAAATTCCTCTGTAGCCTGTTTGTCATTTGAGGCTGCTGTTGTTGCGTTGTTTGAGCTAGATGATGAATTTCCACATCCAACTAAACCGATTACCATTGTTGCTGCAAGGGCAACTGCTAAAAATTTCTTTCTCATTTGTGTGTTCTCCTTTTTCTTTTTTTATTTTCTCTTTATTTCAACATGTCCAGAACAAGGCGCTGTGCCTCAACTCCGTCACGTTTAGATACTACTTCAGCTATTCTGTCCATTCCGATTTCATCAATTATTTTTGAAATCTTTTCGAACGAATTGATGTTTGCCTGTGTTTCAAGCTTTGCGTTTTCTCTGATTGGGAATGTATCGAAGAATACAACTCCCTGATAATTGTACTTCTTTAAATAGTAGATAAACTCAGCTGCGTGAGCTATATTTACTGAACCAAATATCATTCCGCTGTCCATCTGTGAATATCCGTCGTTCATATGTAATCCATAAAGTTTTCCCATACTTGCTGCAAGTGCTAGTCCGTATGCCGGGGAATCTCTCTTCATTAACATATGACAGAAGTCTAATGTACATCCTACATTTGGTCTGTCTATCTCTTTAATAAGAAGTAATGTCATTCCTGTGCTGTCAACCATTGAGAAGTTTCTTGGTTCAAATGGTTTGTACTCGATGCTGTATTTCATGTCTGGTGCATAATCTGCTAATTCTCTGAAAGCATCTATCATTTGGTTCCATGCTTCTTCATAGTCAACTTGGAACGCATAATCAAAACCGTCATTTTCTAACCATAATGTTATGTATGTTCCACCAAGTTCTCTACAAATATCTGTAGCTTCCTTACAATATCTGATGGCTCTTTCTCTAAGTTCCGGATCAGGATTTGTTAAGTCTCCGTTTGTGAAATCATTTCTCCAACGAACTGCCAATCCGTTAACTTTTAAATCACCCATGGCCTTTTTGATTTCTTCTAAATCATATCCTGCAAAATGTTCCGGGTAGTTAAACTCTAAATGTGTAATGCCGTCCATCTCGTGATATGCCTTAATTGCATCAAATACGTTCTGGCCTTTTAATATAAAAGAATTAAATCTTCCTGCGTAATTCATATTTCCTTCCTTTCTTTGTTATTTCTTTTATCTTTTGTTTTTTCAAGTTTTGTCATTTGTTTTCATCTGATAGCATAATTGTAGTACTCTTTTCATTTTCTGTCAACTATTTTCAACAATTTTCACGGTTTTCACAATTTAGACATATTTCTTTTGTGCATATTGTACAGTTTTCGTTGTTAAAAACGTTTCATTCGTTGTCACTTTTTGCTTTGTATCGTTTTTGCTTTTTTCCGGTTTTTTTGATTTTTCTAACAATAATGTTATTTTTCGAGTATGTAAATTGTATTTTTTGTGTAATATGTATGCTGATTGTTGGGTATTTGAGATAGAATTATCAATAATTCTTTATTTTTCATTTTCTGTCATTTATTTTCACTTGGTATGATAGATTTGGGGTGGATCACTTCAAGACTATTCGGGATTTGTACTATATATGAGGCAAACTCTAAGTCTGTAACTATTCAAGTCAAAAGAAAAATACCCCGCGGTTTTCATTTTCTCAAACCGTGAGGTATTTTGGTATAATCTAAGGTTGTCCTATTTTTTCAAAAAATGTTCTCTATGGGGGTATTCTTCCCTATAGGCTTCCAGCGCTGCTGCCTGAAGGATTTTAAATTCTTTATCCATTCTGAACATATGAGGTGTTAGGAATGCAATGTTGCTTATTTGTTCAGCTATCTTTTTTGCAATGCCCTCATCAGATAACTGTCCCAGTCCAAAAACTGCCGAAGTGAAGCCTCTTCCTTCTCGACTTACCTGAATAAATTTTTTAAATGTATTCTTTAGCTCATTTTTAAGAATGCCACGCTGCTCCTCTGACAGAATTTCATAGTTGTCGATGCACAAATTATTAATAATCTTGCACAACTGTTTTCTTTTCGCTCCGCCTACATCAGTGGAACCACTTTCTGATATGTATTTCATTTCCATAAGATAGCCTATGAATAAGTCTTTTTTAGGCTTTCTTTTTCCATATCTTGCTGTCCATAAGCATTCTCGTAGTTCTTTATTATTGTCTGACTCTATATTTTTTTGAAAAATTTCTAATCTTTTCTCAGGTTCCATTTCTTCATAAAACTCTTCTCCAAAAAGATCTTTTTTCAACTCGTTTTTAGACTTTTCATTTGTCTCTTGCTTAGATTGTTCTTTAAACTCTTTGTTAAACCTTTCATTCCACATATATTGACCCGCCTTTATTTTATGAATTTGTCTATGCTGCTTTTTTCAACTTTTTTGTATTGAGACACATAATATTTTCCCTGCTGTAAATTATGATTTTTCATACTATTGCCCTGATAAATGTCTACAACTAATCGTGAAATTTCTAATGCCTGATCTTCTTTGTCATTGTATACCGTTCCCTGCCTTTCGCCATTCTTTATTGCTGTTAAAGCATCATCCAGACCGTCAATTCCAAAAATAATCGGCCACTGCTTCTTGTGATATTTTGATTTTTTATATGCCTCCAATGCTCCTAATGCCATTTCATCATTGTTGGAAATTATCATTTCTATCTTATCGCCATATTGTTCAATTAATTGGTTTGTTTTGTTTTCTGCCTGTCCTCTATTCCAATCTGCAAACTGATAACTTAATTTTTCCAGTTTTATACCTTTGCCTATTATGGTTTTTACGGAACAGTCCGTTCTACTTATGGCATCCTGATGCCCCGCTTCACCTTCCAATAATACATATTGAATTTTTCCATCATAATTTTTATCAACTTTTTTATTCTTTTTTATATATTTTGCTGCTATCTGTCCCTGCATTTTACCTGACTGTTCTGCATTACAGCCTACATAATAAAGTTTATCCCATTGCTTCAAATCCTCTTTAACCGGTTCCCTGTTAAAGAAAATAACGGGTATGTTATTCTGTCTTGCCATTTTTATAATCTTAGAAGGCTCTGTTCTATCTACTAAATTTATACACATTATATCGCATCCTGCATCAATCATCTCTTCAACAGCTTCATTTTGATCCCTTTGGTCATTGTCTCCATTTCTTTCGGAAATCATTATCTTCATATCCTTCATTTCCATAGTTTTTAAGTTCCCTTTTAGCTGTTCTTTTAACGCATTTATAAAAGGATCATCCTGTGTATAAGTCACTATGCCTACTCTAAGTATGCTGTTCTTCTCTTCTTTATTGCTTTGACAACCGCAAATATTGCAGACTAGAATTATTCCTAAAATCAAACATACAACAATTTTCTTTCTTTTATTCATATGAATACAAAAACCTTTCAATATCAGTAGTAAATAAATCTTTTTTATAAACTATTTTGTGTTCCACATTAGTACTTTTCATCACATAAAAAGTATGGTTTAGTCTTTCAGTTATCTCCTTAACACTTTTATATCCCATTTCATATCCGTCAGGAATTATCACACATTCCACTTTTCCATAATCCACAAGGACAAGGGACTCAACATTAGTTCCAACACCATATATTTTCGCACCATTATACGAATCCTCTCTGACGTTTTCACCCAAATCATCTAGTGAATAGTTATCTAACACTACTATTGCATCAACTTTACTCCTGCGATTTACAATTTTAACAATGTCTTTATTTTCTATGCCATTATATTTCCACGCAACTTTCATGCCACTATCTTTTATTGCATCTTCAAACCCTTTATATCTGTCAGCTGTTTCTTCTCTTTCTTCCTGTCCTAGTACAATGCCTATTTTCTTTATAGATTTTCCAACCATTTCTTTTTCCAAGACTATAGCCGATTTTGTAATTATCAGGCTTTATTACAGGGTATTCAGATTTTTTATTTTCTCCCATATAAACATCTTCAGTTACTAATATAAATGGCTTGTCTCCACAAATAGTCTTCATTTCTGTCTTTGTTTTGCTTCCCGGAGCCGGACTTATTATAAAAGCATCAACTCCATTTTCTATTTGCTCATTAATTAATTCTTTTTGATCATCTATGTTGTTGATTTCATCGGCATTACATATAATCAAATGAATATTATTGGCTTTGGCTGATTCTTTTAATCCCTTTATGAAAGAATCCCAATTTTTATCACCTGAATTTTGTACAATTACTGCAACTTTCTTTTCTGTCTCATTTTGATCAAACATTTTAAAAGTGAAAAAAAGTGCTAAAACACATAATATAATTTCTGTAGCAAGAAAGATTACTTTATTCTTTTTCATTTTTGCCCTTCCTTTCTACACTTTTCTCTTCCATTTTACTTTGATTTTCACTATTAAATGGTATTGCCGGTATATGTATTGTAACCTTTGTTCCCTCATCTGCTTCACTTTCGACTTTTAATCCATATTCTTCACCAAACATAAGCTGTATTCTATTATGAACATTTATTACGCCTACACCTGAACCATGTTTTGGAACTTTACTGTTATCTGTAAGAATATTTTCCACTACTTCTTCTCTCATACCCATTCCATTATCTTCTATAGATATGTATATATCCTCTTCAATCTTTCTTCCTGTAACAGTTATCATTCCGCCTTCATCAGCATCCATATCGCCTACACCATAATAAATTGCATTCTCTAATATGGGCTGTATTACCAGTTTTACAATACAGTAATCATTAATTTCTTCATCAATGTGGAATTTTATTCCAAATCGTTCTTTGTATCTTACCATTTGAATGCTCATATAACTTTTACTGTGTTGTATTTCATCTGCAATTCTTATTATTGTTTTTCCCTTTGATAAGCTTATTCTAAGTAACTTAGCAAGCTCCGAAATCATCAATACCGCATCTGCGTTTCTGTTTGCTTCCACCATCCAGGTAATGGATTCTAATGTATTATATAAGAAGTGTGGATTTATCTGACTTTGCAATGCTGCTAATTCACTTTTTCTTCTTTGAGTCTGTTGCTTAATAATCTCGTCCATCAATTCTTCAATCTGTTCATATGATTTCTGAACTGAATATCCCAGATGTCTTATCTCTGAAGAACCTCCAACATAAATTTCTTTTTTGCCACCTGCTTCATAATCCTTAACTGATTCATCTAACTCTCTAATAGGCTTTGAAATTCTCTTTGAAATAAATCTATTTACAACAAGAAGCATCATCAGCAATATTATAATGGTTATTACAATATAATATCTAAACTGGTTCATGCTCATAATTTGCGTGCTTTCCGGCACAACACCCACAACTTTCCAACCTGTATATGCCATATTACTTATAACATAATTTGCTTTTCTTCCATTTAATTTAAGTTCATATATTCCGTCTTCATATGAAGCAAGTTCCCTGTTGCTTTCGGTTAACTTGTTTCTGTCAATTTCAACCTTTCTTGGATGATAAATTATATCTCCATTACCATCACACAAATAATAATATATACCGTTGGAATTACCATTAATTCTTTCAAAGGTTTCTTCAATAATTGAATATTTCATATCTACTAATAATATTCCACTTATTGGCTCATCTCCATCATTTATGTCAACTGAACGGCTAAGAGAAATAACCCAATTATACTTGTATGTTCCATCCATAAATATATTTTGCAAATGAGGTTTTGAAAAATGAATGTTCTCTATTTCTTTCTTTGCATTATAAAACCAATCCTGTTTTTTAATTTCTACGTTCTTTTTCTCTGAAGAAATTGGTTCTGATGCCATAAGTTTTCCTTCATTGTTGTACAAAACCAGGCTTTGTATTTTGTCAGAATTTGTTTCGTAAAGAAGGCTAAACTGGTTATTAAATTCCTGACTCGAAACGTCGTATTGTTGAATAATGTTATAGTTCGCTGCATTTGAAATCTGTCTTATATTGTACAAATCAGAATTCATTTTTTCTACTACGCTGTCTACTATGCCCTCAGTGCTTGATATATTTGTTTCTTTAACTGACATCTTAAATCTGTTATAAATTAACAAGCCCATAACTACAGTAACTGCAATTGTAAGCATAGTTAAAACAGTCATTATTACTGACTGTATATCAAGACCTATAAATTCCCCTTTGTGAAACCATTTTCTTCTTCCTCTATTAAGATTTTTCCCGCCTGTTTTACTTTTATTTTTCAATATTCCATCCCTGCATATATTTATGATTTTAATTTTGCATTTCGATATTTAGATGGTGAAATTCCAAATTTCTTTTTGAATACATAACTAAAATAGTTTGCGTCCATATATCCAACCATTTCACCAATCTTGTAGCTTTTCTCATTTGTATCTAAAATTAACTTTGCTGCTATATCCATTCTATAATCTGTTAAATAAGATACAAAAGAAATTCCTGTTTCCTTCTTAAATATAGAAGAAAAGTATGAATTAGACACTCCCATTATTGAGCAAACCTTATCCAAGGATAAATCTTCTTCCATATATCTGTTTGCAACGATATTTTTTGCGTCATTTATCAGTCTTCGTGATTTACTGTTTCGGACACTCTTTAATTGTTTTCCCATTTCTGTGGAAACTTGCACAATCCATTTTTTTAGTGTGCTTTCATCCATTTTTGGCACCTTTTCATAAGGGTTGCTCATTTCACCCAGAAAATCGTTAAAGTCAATAAAATTATTTTCGCAAAATCTGTAGAATGCTCCTACCATTTCCATTGTATATAACTTATATTGGCTAACCGTATTGGAATTGCTATGTATTCTGTCAACTTCCCTGTTTGTTGCCGCCTCTATTTCCTGTTCGTTTCCCAGATAAATGGCCTTAAACAATTCATGCATCTTTGTTTCTTCTGACTGTAATCCCATATTTTGTTTGTTTGGTGTGATTTCATCAATATTTATGGCTCTCTTTGTTCCATATAATACTCTGTATGATACGGCTTCCCTTGCCCCATCATACGAATTATTAATATTTGATATGTTATCACATACCATACCTATTCCTGCAGTTACTACTGCTCCAATTACTCTGTTAACCCACTTACAGAATTTATCACAAACATCAGTAAGTTCTACTGTCTCTTCTTTTGATTTCAATTCTATAATAAGAACTGTATTTCCTAAATATATAAATTCCCTACACTTGAATTTTCCCACTATTCTTGCTTTTATCTCTCTCTCAACTGACATAGATAATAATAATGGCGACATTTCTTCCGGAACATTATTTTCTGAAGTGTGAAAAACTGCACAACAAAAATACGGTCCATTTAAATCTATCTTGTATGCCTGCAAAAATTTCTCATATTCACTTTCGTTAACTCTTCCCTCTATTAACGAAACAAAAAAGTTAGTCTGAATAATTGGCAAAACATCATCGAAATAATTTTCAAGCTTTTGAACATTTAATTTTTCTTCTCTTTCTTTATCCAATGAATTCTTAACACGCTTAAGGCACTCTGACAATTCCACAGCGTTAATTGGTTTAAGCATATATTCATCTATTTCAAGATGCACTGCTTCTTTTGCATAATCAAATTCATCAAATCCCGTAAAAATAATTATATGAACATTTCTGTATTCATCGTTTAATCTTCTCGACAGTTCCAGACCATTCATATAAGGCATTTTTATGTCAGTTATAACAATGTCAGGTTGTAACTTTTCTACTAATTCTAATGCTTTTACACCATTTGTTGCACTGCCTACAATCTGCAAACCTAATTGTTCCCATAATATTCGGCTTTTTATTGCATCAATTACTTCTTCTTCGTCATCCACCAAAATAACTTTGTAATTTTCTATATTCGTTTTCTCTATATCAGTATTATTTTTTATTTCCATATTTCTCCCACCTGTTTTTTTTATTATAACAAACTATGAATTGCTTTTAAACCAATTTAGACTAAAAGCCGTTCCATTAATCATATAGATAATTAGAACGACTTTTAGCTTTATCATTAAGAAATATTTTCTAATATTTATTTTTTCTGTACATATTTAAGGCAGTCAAGAGTTACTGCTGCAAGGATGATAATACCTTCAAAAATAAACTGGAGGTTTGTATCGATTCCAAGGATTGTAAGTGAATAAGTAAGGGAAGTGAAAATAAGAACACCTGTTACTACACCTGAAATCTTACCAATACCACCTGTAAATGATACACCACCAACTACGCAGGCTGCGATTGCGTCCATATCCCATCCTTGTCCATATGCTGCACTACCTGAACCAATCATTCTGTTACATTCAAGCCATGAACCAAATCCATAAAGAATACCTGCAAGAATGAATGCTCCCATAGTTACTTTGAATACTGAGATTCCTGATACTGCTGCTGCTTCAGGATTTCCACCTACAGCAAACAGATTTTTTCCAAAAGTTGTTTTATTCCAGATAAACCATACAATTGCAATGGCAACTAATGCCCAAAGTATAATTGTTGGGAAACCACCTATTTGAGGAATGAAAATATTAGGTATTGCCTGGTCAATTGCACCGAATGAAACACCTTTTGTTGCATATGTAACTAAACCAAAGATAATAAGCATGTTAGCCATTGTTGAAATAAATGGATGCATCTTAAATCTTGCCATAAAAAATCCTGCTATCATAGCAAAGAATGTTGTAAGTACAATGCAGACAACTAATGCCAAAATTGCTCTGTTTACAGGACCCATACTTGAAAAGTCAAATATGTGGCCAAATACTCCACCTGTATTAATACCGTTATGCATTATTATGGTCGACGCTACCATACCCATACCAACCATACGTCCTACGGAAAGGTCCGTTCCTGTTAAAAGGATTAATCCTGCAACCCCAAGGGCGAGGAACATTCTAGGGGAAGCCTGTTGCAGAATGTTAAGTATGTTTGTGTATGTAAGCAACTGTGTATTTTTTACTATTGGAGTTACTGCACATAATCCAATAAATATTAGAACAATAACAATATACAAGCCATTCTTGTAAAGAAACTGTGCTAAATTAAATGAATACTTATAGTTTTCTATACTCTGTGCTCTCTTTTGTGCAAATGTATATTTTGACATTCGCAACAAGTCGATTAAATGATACTTATGTAAAAACGCATCATGTTTTCTGTCTTTGATTTCCTGACATTTTGATTCATGTGCCATCTTCACATCATATAATTTATTCTTGTAAACATATTTTTCATCTTTAATCTCATCCGGATCGGATAATTTACTTAACTGTGCTGTATGTTCTTCTTTTAATACTGCACAAATTCTCTCATACTCTTTCTTTTCAGCCTCTTTTTCAGCTTCACAACTGTTAACCACCTTATTGTAGTACTGGCTGTTATAATTTTTTGAAAGATAATCTTCAGCTTCTGCAATTAATTTGTTTACTTTGTCTTTATTACGACTTTCAACTGCGTTTGCCTCTTCTAATACTTTTTTATCGTTTTCGATAATTTTTGTCTTTTCTTCTTTTGATAGATTTTTGCTTTCTTTTACAACTGCAATATGGTTCTTTAAGCTTCTAACTTTGTCTGTACCATCTAATCTTAAAGCATCTATCTGTTCCTGTATTTTTCCTATATATTCATCTATGGGCTCTCGAAGTTTTAACTCCTCTTCAGCCGAAAGAATAAATCCTTTCTCTGCCATATCTTATGCTCCTCTCTTTTTTACAAATACTTAGCACTAAGTCTTAATAATTCTTCCTGATCTGTTTCTTTAGTGTTAACTATTCCTGCCAAATGTCCATTAGACATAACGCCTATTCTATTAGTTATACCTAAAATTTCCGGCATTTCAGATGAAACAACTATAATTGTTTTTCCCTGTTTTGCCATGTTTATAATCAATTCATATATTTCGTATTTGGCTCCAACATCAATACCTCTTGTTGGATCATCCATCATAAAGATATTAGGTGAACGTTCAAGCCATCTTCCAAATATTGCTTTCTGCTGATTACCACCTGAAAGGCTTGAAATCATATCATCCGGTCCCATACATTTAGTATGCATAACTTTTATTTCATTTGCCGTTGCACGAACCATTTCATCTTTGGATAATGCTATACCTTTTTTGTAGTGATTCATATTTGCAATAGTAGTATTAAATGTAATGTCTCCCTTTAAGAATAAGCCATTGGCCTTTCTTTCTTCTGTTATAAGTGCAAAGCCATGATCCATTGCATCCTTTGTTGATGTAAAATTCATTATTTTTCCATCATAAATTACATTTCCTGCTGCTCTTGTACGCATTCCAAATATTGTTTCAAGTAATTCCGTTCTTCCTGCACCTACAAGTCCATATAATCCGAAGATTTCTCCTTTTCTTATGTCAAATGATATATTCTGAAGTTTAGGTGCGTATTTAGTAGACAAATTTTCCACTGAGAAAATAACTTCTCCCGGCTTATTATCTACAGGTGGAAATCTGTTATCAAGTGAACGTCCAACCATTGCTGAAATAAGTTCATTCATATCTGTGTCTTTGCTGTCTTTTGTCATAACAAGACTTCCATCTCGTAAAACTGAAATCTGATCACAAATTTCGAATATTTCATCCATTTTGTGTGATATGTATATTAATGAGATTCCCTGTTCTTTCAACTGTCTCATCATCTTAAATAACTTTTCAACTTCCGGTGCTGTTAGTGATGATGTAGGTTCATCAAGTACAATTACTTTTGAATTGTATGATATAGCTTTTGCTATTTCACACATCTGTCTTTGTGATACAGTCATTTTCTTCTTTGGCTGAGTCATATTAACTGTAATTCCAAGTTTTCTGAATAAGTCTGATGTTTCTTTTTTCATTCTTCCTTCATCAACTACGCCCATTGAGTTCTTAGGATA
>ENA-UOIY01002674-UOIY01002674.1-human-gut-metagenome-genome-assembly--contig:-P114-NODE-2674-length-12787-cov-7.750079_pt1 | contig 12787 bp, 16 predicted proteins | sample MGYA00242335_ERZ723882 | MGnify/ENA metagenome assembly ERZ723882
CTTACTTTTTTTACATTCTGGGGCTTTTTCCCCTTAACAAATTATTAAGATTTTGTTATAATAAGAGCATCGCAGGAAAGTGAGGTCGTTGCCGCGTGTCTTCTTTGTTCAGCCAGCTCCAGACGTTCTTCTGGAACATCTTCAATCGTCCGCAGCTCAACGACCTGCTGGATATTCTGATCGTCGCGGTGCTGATCTATCAAATGATCATGCTTACGCGCGATACCCGCGCCAGCGAGGTGCTCAAGGGCTTTCTGCTGCTGGTTGGCGCATCGCTTCTTTCCTCCCTCCTGGGTCTTACCGCCCTTACCTGGGTGCTTAAGCAAATTCTCAGCAACGGCGCGTTGGTGCTGGTGGTGCTGTTCCAGCCGGAGATTCGCCGCGTGCTCGAGCAGCTTGGCCGCGGCGCCAAGATGGAGCACTTTCAGAGCGATGGTGAAGAAAACCAGCGTATTATCAGCGAAATTACGCAATGCCTGACCAGCCTTTCCCGCCGCAGGGTGGGCGCGCTGATCGTATTTGAGCGCCGCACAGGCTTGAAGGACGTAATGGAAACCGGCACAAGGCTGGACAGTACCATCTCGGCTCCGCTGCTTGAAAACATCTTTGAACCCAACACCCCGCTGCATGACGGCGCGGTCATCATCCGCGGCACGCGCATCGTATCCGCCGCCTGCATGCTGACCACTCTGTCCGAATCCAATGCCATCACCCGCGACCTTGGCACACGCCATCGTGCTGCCATCGGCATATCGGAAACGACGGACGCGCTGGTGCTGATCGTCAGTGAGGAAACGGGCGTGATCAGCATGGCCCGGGATGGCAAGCTCACCCGGCATCTGGATGCAAAGGCCATCGGAGAAATTCTAAGCACCATGTATCATCAACCCCAGGACGGCTTGTACGTCCGCGCGAAAAACTGGCTGAAAGGCAGGCTGAACCATGGCAGGGCAGAAAATTGATATCAAGGCCACGCTGCTGCGGCTGAAAATGTGGATCACCCACAACTGGCCCTGGAAGCTGCTTTCGCTGTTTCTGGCTATCTGCCTGTGGAGCGGTCTGATTACGCAGGATGAATCGCTAACGCGCGAAAAAGTATTCAACAATGTAACGATCAACATTGTCAATGCCGACACCCTGCGCCGCAACGGCTTCATCATCGTATCCGGCCTTGAAAGCCTGCCCACCGTGCGTTTCCGCGCAGATGTGCCGCAGAAGGTCTATAACATCGCCAGCGCATCCAACTATAACCTGCGTATCGATTTGGCGCGCATCCATGATACGGGCGAGCAAACGCTCAATATCATTTCTACCACTACCAATACCTATGGTACCGTGACCGAAATGAGCGTTTCCACTGTGACCGTGCAGGTGGAAGAGTACATCTCCCGCAGCCGCATTCCTGTGCGTCTCTCCACCACCGGCAACCCGCCCGACGGCTTTTATGCTGCCGGCGCCAGCGTGGATCCATCCTATGTCACCGTATCCGGTCCGCGTTCGCTTGTCAATTCCATTGTACGCTGCGTGGCCGATTACAACATGGCGCTGCTTACTCCTGTTTCGGGTTTGGAGCGTACGGCCGTTCCCTATCGTCTGGTCGATGCATCCGGCGATGAAATCGACTCTGCCCTGATTGACGTGACCAGCGAATCCGTGCGGCTGGATAGCCTGCTGGTAGAGCAGGCGCTGTATCAAACCCGTCAGCTTACCATCAACACTACCGATCTGACCGTTGGCACGCCCGCGCAGGGCTATGTGGTCAAGCGCATCACGGCTGAACCCGCCACGCTAACCATCGCCGCCACCAATCAGATTATCAACGCCTTGAGCGAGATCCACCTGGTGGAATTCATCTCCGCGCCCATCGATATTTCGGACGCCACCACCATCATCAGCCGCAATATCCGCTTGGAGCGCCCGGCCGGGATGGCCTGGTCCAGCAGCGACACCATCCTGATCACCGTGGAAATCGCGCCCGAATAATCATAGGATAATAAAATGAACGATTTTGCAAGTGCTCTTTTGTCGTTTCTGCTCAGCTTTACACGCTCGGTTGCAAACAGCGCGCTGTCCATTTTTCAGGGCACATCCGGAACGTTTTGGGCTTGGATTGGCGCGCATTGGCTGCCGCTCACATGCGTTTTGGTGCTGGCGGGGCTAACGATTGACATCATGGTTTATATTCTGCGCTGGCGGCCGCAATACGTGTGGCGATCCTGGCTGCACAGAATTTTCCGCACGAAGAACGAGCGCATGGCCGAGCAGCAGTTTGATGCTGGCTATGATCAGGGTGTGCAAAGCTTCTCCTTCATGGACGAGCCTATTCCCGATATCATAGAAACCGCGCCTGATGAGCAGCTCTCGCGTGCAATTACGCGCTATGACGTTCAGTCGCCCGCACAGCCTGCGGATACCGCCGTTGTACGGCGCAGGCGCAGTGAGCGGCACGGTCGCCATTTGCCTGTATTGCGCCGTCTGCGCACCGAGCGCAATGAGGATTCGCGCCCTGTGCCGGTCGCCCATACGCGCGAGGCTTTCCATGACGCGGTTTATCCTTCTCTTCAGCCGCAGGATGCGGATCAATCTCAGAACGGCAGGAACACCTATGAGTGAATACCCGCTGCCCCTTCCCTTTATTGAAAGCATGCGTCCGCTTCTCTCAGGAGAAATGGACGCTTTTCTTGCTTCCTACCAGCAGCCTGCCCAGCGTAGCGTACGCTTTCGGGATCCACGCCGTCCGTTGCCTGCCAATTCGCTGCTGGGCGATATCCCCTATGCCCGCAATGCCTGCTATCTAAGCCTGGATTCCAACGCTGGGGCCATCCCCCTGCACGAGGCGGGCGCATACTACCTGCAGGAGCCCTCCGCCATGGCCGCAGCCGCCGCGCTCCGGCCGCAGGATGGCGACCGGGTGCTGGATCTGTGCGCCGCCCCAGGCGGCAAAAGCACGCAGCTGGCCATGAGCGCGCATCTGACGCTGCTAATTGCCAATGAGCCCATCTCTTCCCGCGCGCAGGTGCTATCCAGCAATATCGAGCGTATGGGCATTGAAAACGCGGTTGTAACCTGCGCCTATCCAGACGCTTTGGCGGCGCGCTGGCCCAGCTTCTTTGATAAGATTCTGGTGGACGCGCCCTGCTCGGGCGAGGGCATGTTCCGCCGCCATCCGGAAGCACGTGCCGAATGGAACGCCGATTCTCCCGCCCGCTGCGCCGCCCGTCAGGCTGAGATTTTGAACAGCGCTGCGCAAATGCTGCGCCCCGGCGGCCGACTGGCCTACAGCACATGCACCTTTAATTCCCTTGAAAACGAAGGCAGCATCAAACGTTTTCTGGCTGAGCATCCGGATTTTCATCCTGTCCCCTTTGCGCTGCCTGGCCTGCCCGCTGCGCCGCAGGGCATCCTGCGCCTGTGGCCGCACCACGTGCGCGGCGAAGGGCACTTTGTCGCGCTGCTTGAAAAGGATGGCAATGCATCCCCTGCACTTAGCGCGCCGCCGCTTCCTGCGCCGGATCGTGCCGCGCTGCAGGCCTATGCCGCCTTTGCTGATGAAACCGGCTGTGTCATCGTGCCAAACGCCGTTTTCGGCGGCCATTTGATTCACGCGCCCGTAGTCCTTCCACCGCTGGACCGCATCCGCACGCTGCGTGTCGGCCTGCAGGTGGGCGAGCTACGCGGCAAGGTGTTTATCCCCGATCACGCGCTGGCGCTGGGGACGGACATCCCACGCCAATACCCGCTGACAGACGCGCAGGCACTCGCTTATCTGCACGGCGAGGCCTTGCCCTGCGATGAGACTATGCGCGGGTTTTATACGGTCACGATGGATGGCTATGCGCTGGGCTTTTGCAAGGCTTCTAACGGCCAACTGAAAAATCACTATCCCAAGGGTTTACGCAAGTAATCAAAAGCCGCCTATTCGGCGGCTTTTTTGGGACTTCGGCAAAGCCGCCGCCCACTGAAAAATGAGATTTCATTTTTCGGGCTGCAGATTTTCTTGTGAGCCTGCGGCTCACGGACAGAAAATCTGTTAGAAATGAAAATTTCCTTTCGGAGGAAACCTCCTTCGGAAAATTTCTCCTCGCGCCGTACACGCCGCCGCTGCGGATTTATCTGATTCTTACTGCAATCACAGGCGCATCGGGATCGGGCTTCACCTTTTCTCCGTTTTTCTCCGGCAGCATTTGCAGGTAAAGAACGCCATCCTGAATAGCCGATTTGCTATAGCATTCCCTCGCCATAACATAGGTAGCTGTTTCCGCGTTAAGCAGTTCCTTCGGTATTGGGTGCATTGTACCGGCAGCCGGTATACTCCAGTCCTTCGGATTAACAGGGAAGAAGTACATTTCCTTCATCTTTTCTTCATCGCCATTTTGGGGGTTAACAAGGCTGAAGATGATATCCATCTCTATATCCAAGTTGTTTTCATATAGCCGGATAAGCTGCAGTTCAACATCCACGCCGTTTACATTGATTGTTTTGTATACATCAATCACCTGTTCCTGTACTTCATCTGCGGGAAGCTCGATGGGCATGGACGTAGAAAACCACTTTTCATTTTCGGCATCCCAATACATTACTTGCCACTCCAGCTTTGCAACACCATCTTCAATTGTGATGTTATTGAGATAGTCATAATGGACGGCGCCATTTCCTTCTTTTTCAAGCCATACATCGCCGCCACCGGTATAAGCCCCTTTCTGTTCAAAAGAGCTCATTGCATACTCCATTGGCAAGTCTTTTTCATTCAAGTATTCCCGCAGCGTTGTATTCTCGTCAACATCTCTTAGACCTTTATAATAGGCGCATAGCAGCTTGTCCAGCGATACGCTCTGAGGCGAGTGCATAATAATAGATTTTTCGCCATCCATACGGGTAACCTCTGTAACCGCATGCACCGTGTTCCCGTTTACATACGCATCACGAATATGGAAACGGAAGCCCCCAAATTCCTGGGTCAGGTCCTGATCAAAGCCAGTTGTAAAGTCCTCTGGCAGCTCCACCCCACTCCATCTAAAGTAATCCGGCAGCATCCAATGATCTTTTTCCGCTTTTTGCGCGGCACGCTCAACGATTGCCCACTGATCCACCTCGCCCATCCCTTCGCTGGCAGGAACGGGCGTGTTGGTGATCAAATCGTCAGGCGCGGAGTTCTGCGAGGCAGCATACACGGTGCCCATGATGGCAAGCAGCAGCATCATTGCGAGAACGGTTTGAATAGTAAAACGCTTCACTTTCTTCTCTCCCTTCGGCTGGTTCATCACGCGCTGCGCAAGCCAGGGATCCTCCTGCAGGCCGGAAAGCCGCGCATCCATCGCCTGATGCATACGTCTGCGCATTTCCTGTTCCGTCATGGAATTCAGCCTCCTTCCAGCTTACGCTGCAGCGCTTTATGCGCGCTGTCCAGCCGCCGTTTCACGGTGGACGGCGCAACTTCCAATACTTGTGCAATCTCCGTCAATGTCATATCCTGATAATAATACAGCAGCACGGCCTCCCGCTGCTGGGCAGGCAGGGCGCAGACGGCGCGGACGAGGGTATCGTCCCGCTCCTCAAAGGGCACGGCGGGCTCTGGCAAATGCTCCAGACGCACGCTGCGATCCACATGGCGGAACCACCAGCTGCGCCGCATATCCCAGCACACATGCACCGCAATACGCATCAGCCAGGTTTTCTCGCTGCACTCCCCACGGAAGGAGAGGGCGGCTCGCCAGGCTTTCACAAAGGTCTCCTGCACCGCGTCCTCGGCCAGGGCCGCATCCTTGAGCCATATGCAGCACATCCGGCGCAAGGGAACCTGATATTCCTGCACCAGACGGGCAATCAAAGCATCCGGGCTTTCGATGTTATCAGCGCGCTTGACAACAATCATTCGCCGCGTCTCCCTCCTTTCACCTATACTGACGGAGCCGATAGGAAGAATTTTGCGTTTCTGCAAAAAATTATTTTAGTCTATTATATCATAACGCAGGCAAAAGAAAAGCCCGGTAAAATCCGGGCTATCGCGATATTCGTATTTAGATTTCACTTTTCTCCCATCGGGTCATCGCATCCAGCTGATCCGGGGTATGGAACCAGTGTTCTCCCGGCTCATAGACGCTTAGTGTGGCCTGATGGGCATTTGCAAAGGACATGATGGTATCACGGGAGGTCAGGTTGTCATGCCCGGCATAGAGAATAGCCGTGTGCGTATGCCAATTGAGCGGATGCTCACGCACCCAGGACAGATACTGCCAGGACAGCGTTTGGCCAAAGTCCGTGGCAATCTCGCCCGCATCGCGCAGCTGCGTCTCCGTCACCCCGGCCCAGTCCATCATGTCCAGAATCAGCCGTTCCATATTCACGACCGGCGATACGAACAGCGCCTTCTGCAGCCCCTGATCCGACAGGGCGAGCATGGAAAAATATGCACCAATGCTGTTTGCCTGCAGGGAGATTGCACGCCAGCGGGTGCGCATATAGTCCATCACCGTGCGCAGCTCGGGCGCGGCTGTCCAAGGATTGAAGCCCGCCATATCCTTGCGTTCACCATGGCCGGGCAGATCAATAGCCAGCACCTGCGCGCCCGTCAGCGCAGCGAAGGGCTCAGCTTCCGTCTTGTTGCCGCCCATGCCGTGCACAAACAGCCAGGCATGCGTGCTTGCGTCGCCATAAATGATGGCGGGCGTTTGTCCAATTTTCAAGCATTCCTGTTTCATTTTGCTTATCTTCGCCGGGCAGCACTCTGGCCTTCAGGCTGCCGCCGCCCTGCTTCGCCGTTACGGCGATGGTATAGTCGCCATCCTGCGCAATATCCAGCGTGAAATCCGTGCACGCCTTGCCATCGCCCGAATAGATGGCGCTGCCGGCAGGATCGCGGATTTCCAGCGCCATTTCGCCCGCCGTCGTTTCAAAATGCACCTGCAGGCGATTGCCCTGCTGCAGCGTCAGCGTGTGCGAATCCGTGCCATTCATGCGGGTAATAGTCAGCTCGTAGGCGTCGGGATTTTTGACGCGGCTGCCAGTAAACTCGGGCGCGCCGCCGCGCAGAAGCAGCGCAGCAGCACCCGCGCACACAAGCAGCGTCAGGATGACGATTGCAACGATCCAGCTCTTCTTCATTTTCTCTTACAGCGCGGCAAAAGCAGCGCCGCCCTTTTTCTTTAACCAAACATACAGGCCGGCGGAAATCGCCAGCGTAAACGCCATAAAGCAGGCCATATAAGCGTTCGCGCCCATGCGATGGCCAAACATCAAAAATCCGGCAATAGGCAGAATGCCATAGATCATACCACCCAAGAGTCCGATCATCACGCTGGCGCTCTGCTTGATGGGCACGATTTCGCTGGTCCAGGTAAGGTTGGGCATTTTCAGGCCCACAGTCAGGTTCAGCAGCGCCATCATCAGGATGACAGCCTGCGGCACCAGCAGCGTAAGCAACGTTTCAACCGCGCTCAAGCCGCCGGCAATTGCCGCGCAGGCGCTGGCAAACAGCGCCGGGATGCTGGTCAGAAGCAGCTGCACGCTCAGCTTTGCGCGCAGCGCCTGCCAGGGCTTCACAGGCAGCAACTGGAGCAGCCACAGGTTTTTGCCCTCCAGAGAAATCGAGGGAGCCGCCATATCGTTCATAGAAGCCACCACGCACACCGCCGTGCACAGCAGCACCGCTGCGCTGCCCGGCTGATTGTCAAAGGCCATCGCCAGCATGGGCATCAGGTCGCGCCCCTTGATCAGCAGCACAATGCCGCTAATGGGCAGCAGCAGAACGCCCAAGCCGCAGTTGAGCATATAGTTAGGGCTGGACAGGAAGCGGGCAAACTCCTTGCCCAGCAGCGCAGCACCGATGCTTTTGCGCTGTGTCCTGGTTTCACGGTACATACGACGCTCCGTCTTGCCAGAGGAGGTAGCGATCTTGAGGAAGCTGCGGCCCAGCAGCAGCCACATCACCCCAAACAGCGCCAGCACTACGGCCGTTACGACGGCCATGGCCTTGCCGTTGCCCAGCGCTACGCAGCCGAACAGATAGATCGGATACGCCGCACCCTTGATTTTTTCGCCGTAAGTAACGGCGTTGGCGACGAAATCGCTGATGATCGTCTGTGCTCTGAAGCAGAAGAAATAGTAAATAGCAAAGAAGGCAAGGGAAATCACTACCGTGATAAAGCTCTTATTCTTCAGCTTCAGGCTGATCTTAGCCACCACCCAGCCCAGCGCGCAGGACAGCGTAAGCACAAAGATGCTGATCAGCAAAAGCAGCAGGATCGAGCCGGCAATCACGCCCAGACTGGCCGAAACCGTAAACCAATACACAATCACGGCAGGCAGGATGACCACGCCCGAGTACATCAGCCCCAGCAGGTAAACGCTGAGCAGCCGCGCGCCCATGATCGCATTAACCGGAATGGGCATGGACAAAAGCAGATCGTTATCCTTGGCCAGGTACAAGCCGGAATAGGTATTGAACACGCTGCCAAACGAGCCAAGCAGAATGGCCAGCAGCCCCATCAGCGCAAAATACAGCCAATCCATCCCGGCAGCGGCCATCGGCGCGCTCATGGACAGCGCCAGCAGAGTAAACATGCCGCCCATCACGCCCAGCATAATCACCACAAACAGGACGATGTACGCGGCCACAGCCGCCTTGGAGCGGGCCTTGTTCTTTTTCGCATCATAGAAATAGCTGCGAAAAACCTCCGCCATCTGTTTCTTCAGCAGTATTTTCAGCATGCTTCTCCCTCCAGTTCGAGGAACACCTGCTCCAGCGAGTCGTCGCCCTTGACCTCCTCCATCGTGCCGGAGCGGATCAGCCGTCCAGCTTTAATGATGGCCACCTTATCGCACAGCTTTTCGGCCACTTCCAGCACATGGGTGGAAAAGAAGATAGCGCCGCCCTCGTCGCACACCTCGCGCATCATGCCCTTGAGCAAATGCGCGGCCTTGGGATCCAGGCCCACAAAGGGTTCGTCCATGATGATCAGCTTAGGCTGATGAATCCAAGCAGCGATGATGGCCAGCTTCTGCTTCATGCCGTGCGAATAGGAAGCGATAGGCTGCGCCAAATCAGCCGTCAATTCGAAACGCTCCGCATAATCATGAATGCGCGCCTGGCGGTCAGCTGCACTGATGCCGAAGATATCGGCGATGAAGTTCAGAAACTTGATACCCGTCATATAATCATACAGGTCGGGATTATCGGGGATATAAGCAATTTCCTTTTTGCAGGCCAGGGGCTGATTGCGCACGGAGTTTCCATCGATCGTGATTTCGCCCGCGTCAAACTGCAAAATGCCTGCCACGGACTTAAGCGTAGTGGTTTTGCCCGCGCCGTTATGACCGATAAAGCCATAAATTTCGCCCGGCAGGATGTGCAGGCTCAGGTCGTCCACCGCTTTTTTATCGCCATAGGTCTTGGTCAGGTGTTCAATTTTAAGCATTGTTATTTTTCCTCTCCTTTTTGTAAATCTCCACGCAAAAGCCCTGGTATCCGCAGTGCGGGCAGATCAATCTGCGCATAGCCGGGGTATGCCGCGAGCAGAAAAGCTGCTTCATCGAGGGGTTGAACACTTCGTGGCATTCGGGGCAGATATACCCCACGCGCCCGCGATAAAACCGCATGATCCACACCCCAAATGGCACGATCATCAGCGCATACAGCGCAAACGGCCACCATATGCCCGTCACAATCCACAGGATCACCGCGCCCCACTCCATCGTTGCCATGGGGATACCGGCCAGCAGCATGATCATATGCATTTGCCGGCTTTGCTTTCTGTTTTCCATTGTATAAGCGATGTCGCCAAGCGATTCAACGGAAAAATTTTCCACGCGCTTTAGCTCGCGCCGGATGCCTTCCACCCTGTCCAGCCGTGCTTGCCGCTCCGTCATTTCATCGCACAGGATACGCTCCTGCTCATCCAGCAGGGTGTTGATCACGCTGCCCGGATCGCTTTCGCTAAGCAGATCGCTAATGCTATTGATGGACAGCCCCGCCTCGCGCAAAAAGCAGATAATCCGCAGGCGGCGAATATCCGCCCCGGAATAAAGCCGCCGTCCGCCTTCGGATAACTCACTGGGCTTGAGGATATCCCGCGCATCGTAATACTGCACCGTGCGGACGGTAACACCGCAGAGCTTTGCCGCTTCACCCGTTGTGTATTTGGCCACGCTTTCCCCTCCTTCGCGCCCATCCTACATCATGACGCAGCGTCACATGCAAGCCCTTACGCAGGGTAACATATAAAAAACGTCAAAGCTTTCGCGATATCGCAACGCTCTTGGCGGCTTTATCGGCAACGCGCGTTGTATATTATAAGTAACAGTCATCACCATGTCAAGCGTTTTCAAAATTTGCGGTATGTAAAAATCGCATAGCGTATAACAAACAAGGCACGCTCCCGCGAGGAGAGCTGCAGACAGCGTGGAGTATGAATTTACCATCTTCTTTATTTCAAGCCACGCTTCCCATGAGGAAAGTGACATGTTAGTATATGACAAAACGCGCTGAGGTATGACGAAAAGTAGGGAGAATTTTCACGATTCTGTGCGGTTTATCCCCATCCAGCACCAGTTTGTCCAATTGCTTGACAAACGGGAACGGATGTTTGTATAATGATAGAGCAATCAGCGAACGCGAACGTAGCTGTACTTGCCCTTGATCTGCCGGTTAAAGTGCCCGCCCAAGGACGAATCATTGATGAAGCTATCCCACGCCTCCTGCGGGAACCCGGTGTAACGGTACATCGCGCCGGTGGTACGGAACACAAGGTACAGCGTTTGACTTTGCACGTCGTATCCGACCTGTTTGAAGCAGGTGGAGCGCGGCGTGTCCTGCATGAATGCGTCTATGCCCACGTCAGAACCGGCTTGTGCAGCTGCAACGTCTTCGCATCGCTCCGTATCACTGCGATGGCTGGGCGCAACCAGCAGCAGGATTGCCGCTACTGACGCAATGAAAAGAATGGAGATGGTTGCCTTTGAATATTTTCTCACAATTGCCCCTCTCTTCTATTCTTCTATGTTAAGCTTGGTCAATTTGTCTCGATACACAAGCTTATAAGGTTTCTTTGCGTACTTGCCCTCAATGTAAGTTCGATACCAACTATCAACCGATGAGGACCCCCACATTATGTTCCAAATATACGCTGGTACATTATCAAAATAGTACACGCTTCCATCATCACTCATTTTCACGTATATCCGCTTGCTTTCCTCATCGTATTCCAATTCACTGAAATACAGCGATTTGGCTACTGTAATATGGTTTGGGCGGTCTGATCCCTTTGAATTACTCACGTTATTATATTCTATCGTATCCAAGAAATCTTCTGCTGTGCTGTACAGTATGCCATATGTCATCACCAACACGGCCTTTCCGTCCATCTGGGCTACATACCCACCATATGGATATATCATGCCACGAATCGAACCAAGATAGCATTTCAACCATCTTCTGCCGTTTTTTCCATGATAAACAGATGCTTCCATGTCTTCAAAACCTGATCTATTTTTTACCGGTTCCTCAAACAATGCAACCAATTTTTCATCGCTCAATGCATCGTAATTTATCGCATTTATATATTCGTCTTCTACGATTGTAAGCGATAAATGATCATGATTTTTATTCACCATTCCGCCTATCGCCTGATCATTTTCAAGGAGTTTCTTTACATCGTCTGAGAGGAGTTCAGCATCTTCTGTTTTGACCCAAGTAAACCCATCAGGCACAGTAAAGCTAACACCGTATTTATCCAGCGTGACGGTCTGACCAGCAAAAGCAGTGGAACACAGCAGCAGAAACGCCGCCGCCAGGCAGACGGCGCGCACAATGTACTTTTTCACAACGACCCCTCCGTATTATATAGATTAATAATATTGTATCACTACTTACCAGGCATTCAAATGGAAGAAGTATTACCAAAATGGACAAAATGCAGATCGAGAACGGCTATTCTTTCCTGCTCAGGGATATCAACCGCATGCTGAAAAAGATGAACTACGACATGGTGCGGACAGTGTGGACGGCCATCCGAGCCATGCTGCACAAGTGAAAAAGCACAAAGAAGGCAGACACAAAAGCAGCTCCGCCTTTTTTATTTTGCGGCTGCATCCGTAAAAATTTTTTGAGTGTTGACCAATCATCCGGCGACAGCTTGGAGATGGCTATTTTAAATCACGCTTCCCGCGAGGGAAGCGACCGCCCCAGCAGGTGAGGTGGTGCAGATCAAGATGATTTCAATCCACGCTTCCGCGATGGAAGCGACCCGTGCCGCCAAAGGCCATAGGATACATTTCAATCCACGCTTCCTGTGAAGGAAGTGCCTTGCTCTGCATCATCTGCCAGCGACAGCCATCATTCCACCGCCGCACATGCTGCACAAAGACATTGCCGTGCATTTCCTGCACATAGTTGACGGATACGCGTCCCTTTGTTGCGGATTGCAGGCCTAAAAGCACAATTTCTTCTTACCGCTTTCTTACCTCTTCGCTCGTATTGTCAGGATCTATTACCCGCTCAAAGCTCGCGCTATTGCCCTGCACAGAATCAAACAGCGCTTCAATATAGCTTTGCAGCGTATCAGGCGCTGCCTTTTCGGCTTTCTCCTCTTCATCGATCAGCGTATGCTTTTTCGTCAGAAATGGTGCAATCGTGTTCCAGCCGACAAAGCTTATGCCGTACCACCGGAAGCTCTGATGCTCCGGCAGCCAGCGCAGCGCGCGATGCATTTGGGTTGACGCTTCGACGCTGATGGTCGCCATAGTACCCTCGACACCAGAAATGTCGATTCCCATACTTGTACTTCAAGTTCGC
>ENA-UOIY01002678-UOIY01002678.1-human-gut-metagenome-genome-assembly--contig:-P114-NODE-2678-length-12767-cov-4.752124_pt1 | contig 12767 bp, 8 predicted proteins | sample MGYA00242335_ERZ723882 | MGnify/ENA metagenome assembly ERZ723882
CGAGGCGTACGGCGCCCGCACGGGGTTCCTGGCCATCTGGCTGCAATGGATCGAAAGTACGATCTGGTATCCGACCGTGCTGACCTTCGGAGCCGTCTCGATCGCCTTTATCGGCATGGACCCGCATCACGACATGATGCTGGCGTCGAACAAAGTTTTCACACTGATCGTCGTACTGGTCATCTACTGGGCCGCCACGGCCATCGCCCTGAAAGGGCTGACGTGGGTCGGCAAGATTTCGAAAATCGGCGGTATGATCGGGACGATTATCCCGGCCGGCCTGCTGATCGTCCTCGGGATCATCTACCTCAGTACCGGCGGACATAATAACATGGACATGAGCCAGGGATTCTTCCCCGACCTGACCAAATTCGACAACCTGGTGCTGGCTTCGGGTATCTTCCTGTTCTACGCCGGTATGGAGATGATGGGTATCCATGTGATGGACGTGAAAAATCCGAGCAAGAACTACCCCAAGGCTATCTTCATCGGGTCGCTGATTACGGTGCTGATCTTCGTACTGGGTACCTTCTCGCTGGGCTTTATCATCCCGGCCAAAGACATCAACCTGACGCAGAGTCTGCTGATCGGATTCGACAACTATTTCCATTACCTGCATATGAGCTGGGCTTCCCCGATCATCGCCATCGCGCTGATGTTCGGCGTACTGGCCGGCGTGCTGACATGGGTCGCCGGCCCGTCGAAGGGTATCTTCACGGTAGGAAAGGCCGGGTATCTGCCGCCGTTCTTCCAAAAGGCCAACAAATCCGGCGTACAGCGCAACATCCTGCTCATCCAAGGATGCGTCGTTACGGTACTGAGCTTGCTGTTCGTGGTCATGCCCTCCGTGCAGTCTTTCTATCAAATCCTGTCGCAGTTGACCGTGTTGCTGTATCTGATCATGTACCTGCTGATGTTCAGCTCGGCCATCGTACTGCGTTACAAAATGCCGAAACAGCAACGCCCGTTCCGGATCGGAAAAGGCAACGGCCTGATCTGGTTCATCGCCGGACTCGGCTTCTGCGGCGCCCTGCTGGCCTTCATTCTCAGCTTTATCCCGCCCAGCCAGATTTCGACGGGCAGCAACACGGTATGGTTCTCCGTACTGATTATCGGCTGTATCATCGTAGTCGGCGCCCCGTTCATCATCTACGCTTCGCGTAAACCGTCCTGGCAGGATCCCGAAGCGGCCAAAGAATTTCAGCCGTTCTCCTGGGAAAAACAACCGCAGCCGGCTGCCGCAACCGCACAACCGGCCGTAACGCCGACTGCGACGGGAACCGCCGCCGACGCTTCGAACGCAGGCGCGACGACCGGCTCGGCGACGGACCATAACGAACCGACTAAAAATTAAACGACTATGCAAAAATTCGATACGAAACAACTGAACGACGTCGTCAACGAAGCCTACGAAAAAATCAAGGGCGACGACGGCGGCAACAACGCCGACTACATTCCGTTCCTGGCCAAGGTACCTTCGAAACTGTTCGGCATATCGGTCTGCCTCCCCGACGGAGAGATCGTCGAGGCGGGCGACACGGATTACGTATTCGGGATCGAATCGGTCTCGAAAGTGCCTACCGCCATCCTGGCGATGCAGCAATACGGAGCCGACACGATCCTGCAAAAAATCGGGGCCGACGCGACCGGACTGCCGTTCAACTCGATCATGGCGATCCTACTCGAGAACGACCATCCCTCGACCCCGCTGGTCAATGCCGGAGCCATCACGGCGTGCAGCATGGTCAAGCCCGTAGGCAATTCGGACGGCAAATGGAAATCGATCACCGATTTTCTGGCAGGACTCTGCGGCAGTCCGCTGGTACTGCAGGACGAACTCTACAAATCGGAATCGGCGACCAATTTCAACAACCGATCGATCGCCTGGCTGCTGAAAAATTACAATCGGATTTACGACGATCCCGATATGTCGCTGGATATCTACACCCGCCAGTGCTCGATGGGCGTGACCGCACGCCAACTGTCGATCTGCGGCGGCACGATCGCCAACCGCGGCGTCAACCCGGTCACCAAGAAGAAGGTCTTCGACGCCGAGCTGACTTCGAAGATCGTCGCGATGATCGCTTCGGTCGGATTCTACGAACACACCGGCGACTGGATCTTCACCTCCGGCATTCCGGCCAAAACCGGCGTCGGCGGCGGAATCGTCGGCGTGCTGCCCGGAGTGATGGGCATCGCGGCCTTTTCGCCGAAACTCGACGGATCGGGTAACTCGGTACGGGCGCAAAACGCCATTAAGTACATCACCAACAAACTGGGATTAAACCTATTCGGTTAAATCCGGCACTTCAGTCACGAAAAGCGGCTCCGGATTCGGGAATGTTTTCCGCAATGAACATTCTCCTTTCCGGGACCGCTTTTTTCAAACGGCCCCCGGGCTGTCCCTACCCGCACGTTATGACCGACAAGCCGCATACGCACAAAGAACATGTAATCGCACACATGGCGCTGATTTTCGCCAACATTCTGCTGGGGATGAACTTCTCGTTCTTTATCTCCATCATCCGGCGCTACATGCCTTTCGAAACCCTTTTTTTCCTGCGGGTAGTCGTCTCGGCGGTCTGGTTCGTTCCGTGGGCCATTCTTTTCAAACGGTTCCGGATTCCGTTCCGCGACTTCATCTGGATTCTGATCCCGACGGTACTGGTGATTTACGGGCACGAATTCCTGATGCTGTGGGGCGCCAAATATACCAACCCGGTCGACGCCTCCACGCTGGCCACGATGGCTCCGATCGTAACGCTCAGCGTATCGGCCCTGCTGATGCGCGAAAAGATCCACCGGGCGAAAATCATCGGGATCATCCTGGGCGTTGCCGGAAGCGCCGTGCTGATTCTCGGCAACGGCTGGCCGCAACAGAAGAGCGAAGAGATCGGCAACCTGCTGATCCTGATCAGCGTATTCGCCGCCGCGACCAACACGGTTTTCATCAAACCGGAACTGATGAAATTCGGCACGATGACCGTCACCGGATGGTACTACATCATCGGCGTGCTGATCGCCGCGCCGTTTTTCGGCAAAAAGCTGGTCGATTTCGATTTCAGCTCCCTGCCGGCCATCGGGGTCGCCGAGATCGCCTACATTCTGATCCTGGGAACCATGCTGCCGAACTACCTGCTCTACTACGGTACCGAAAAGCTTACCTCTGTGCATACGGGCCTGTACTCTTATCTGCAACCGGTGGCCGCGACCGTACTGGGCATCTACCGCAACCAAGTGACGGTCGGTTACGACAACATCGTCGCCGCCGCGCTGATTTTCGTCGGCATCATCCTGGTGATGATCACCTACGCCCGGTACAAATTCCCGGTGCCGAAAGTCGGAACGCCGCCCGCAGCGCAGCAACCGCGCGGACAGAACGCCGGCAAATAGCGCCATCCCTCGAAATGAGGATACGCCGCCCCTTTTTTAACGCGGTTCAGGTATTGCCGGAACAGGTACGGATCCCGATCTTTGTGTCAGGAATAATAAGAGTTCCAATCCCATTTTTGTAAGCCAACAAGTAAAGTGGAATGTCTCCGCAAAGTATTTTGCGGAGACGTTTTTTTGGGTAGGCCCGCGAAGCGGATTCCGACAACGCCGCGAACGGTTTCGGTTCTTTTCCGGCCCGGGCATCCGGGATCGGGGCAATCATGACGGACGGGATATTACCGCAGTTTCAAATCGACCAGCACCGGATTATGATCGCTCCACTGCGGCTGCTCGGAATCGTATCCGACGGTCGCCAAGTCGTTCGAATGGAACAGGTAATCGATCCGGAAAACCCCGAGCAGCCCGCGGTACGTAAAAATGATCCCGCGTCCCTTTTCGCAAAAAGCGTCTTTCAGGTCGCCCCGCAACTGCCGGTAAGTATAGGACATCGGCGTGTCGTTGAAATCCCCGCAAACGATCACCCGAGGCGTCCCGTCGTGGATAATCCCGGCGATCGAATCGGCCTGCGCGGCACGCACCCTGAAGTTGCGGCCCAATTTGCGGAGAATGTCTTTCAGCCGCTCGTCTCCGAGCGAGTCCGCGGACAGGCCCGTCCCCGACAGGTATTCGCGGTCGCTCTCGTTGACCTGGGTGCTCTGCATATGGTTGTTATAGACGCGCAACGTATCGCGGTGCATAATCACGTCCGCCCACATCGAGGCGTTGTTCGATTCGGGATAATGTATCCCGCCGCGCCGGACGACCGGATACTTGCTGTATATGGCCAGTCCGCGCCCGTTCTGGTCGGGACTGCCCGACGTAAAGAAAAAAGCGCTGTATTTCCACGCTTCCAGCAGCGAATCGAACTTCACGCGAGGATTGATCCGATTCAGTTCGAACTCCTGCATACAGATGATATCCGGCTCGGATTCCCGGATAAACCGGGCGATCTCGGCAACCTGATTTTCGCGTTTCCCGAGCGAATCCCTGCCGAAAAAGCCCTCTACGTTATAGCTCAGCACCCGGAACGACCCCGGCTGCCGCACCTGTTCGTAAGCTTTCCCGAAAGCCGGCCTGAAAAATTTGGATACGTGTCCGAGTCCGATCACGGCGACTGCCGCCAGACCGACCGCGATCCATTTCCAACGCACCGTCCAATAGAGCATCAACACCAGATTGGCCAGGTAGAGAAAAGGAGCCGCAAGACCGAGATAAGCGAACCACAGCGAATCGTGGGGATCTACCCGGGGAGCCGCATAGGCCAGCATCAGCAGCACGGCCAACGCAACCGAGATCAGGAAAACCACCCCGTCGGCCACTCCGAGCAGGATACCGTGCCGTCTGTGTTCTTTTTGTTTGCCGGACATAGGTTATCGTTTTCGTTTCAGCGGCGCGACCTCGATGTTACGGAACAAGATCGGGCTTCCCTCCCCTTCGAGGGCAATATACCCGCGGTCGTTATTCATACGTGTCAGCTTGTTCTGGAGTACGCCGTTGATGAATATGGTCATGGAGTTTCCGTCGCACACGATTTCGACGTCGTTCCATTCCCCCGCAGGCCTTTCGCTGGCGGGCTGCAACTTCGGAACGGTCGCGGCGCCGATCCTGCGGAATTCGTCGCTCTGCGAATCCCCCGCATCGTTCACGTCGCCGGCATGCCCGGCCCACAACTGGCACTCGTAACACTTCGGCCATAACCGGTCTTCGCCGGGCTGGATATGCATGAAGATTCCGCTGTTGGTAGGCTCGCCTTCCCAGCGGTATTGTAGCGTCAGCCGGTAATCCGAATAAGCGCGCGTCGTCCGGATATAACCCAGCGCTCCGCTTACCCGCAGCATCCCGTCCACGACGCCGAACTCTTCAGCCGCATCGAGCGTGGAGTCCCCGACATAACCGACCCACCCTTTCAGGTTCTTTCCGTTAAACGGATGCACGGGAGACCGGGCTTCCGCGACGCCGGCCGCCAGCATAACGGCAGCCATCCAACACAACGTTCGTTTTTTCATTCCGAAATCCTGCGATTCAGTTCGACGTCAATAGTAAATATCTCCTTTCTTTTTCCAGTAACGCAACAGGAAGAAACCCCACAGCATACCGCCGACGTGCGCGAAATGAGCGACGCCGCTTTGGGCCCCGGACACGCCGAGAAAAAGTTCGATCAGTCCGTATCCGATCACGAAATATTTGGCTTTGATCGGGATCGGCGGAATCAGCAACATCAACATCGCATTGGGATGCATCATCCCGAATGCCAGCAACACGCCGAACACCGCTCCCGAAGCGCCGATCGTAACCGATCCGATGCGGGCGGCCAACTCATACGGACTCGCCGTCCCTGCGGCGACGGCCGAATGCAGCGAACTTACCTCGATCCAGGTCACGCCCAATTGCAGCAGTCCGGCGCCGATCCCCGTCACCATGTAGTAAAGCAAAAAACGCTTGCTGCCCATCTCGTACTCCAACGTCCGGCCGAACATCCACAAAGCGAACATATTCATGAACAGATGCATGAAATTGGCATGCAGGAACATGCTGGTCACGAGCTGGTAAATCTGAAAATTACCGCTCTCCCAGAAAAACAGCCCCAGCCGCTCGATCAGCCAGTCGCCCATCCGTCCGGGCAGCACGATTTCGGCCAGGAAAAACAGGCCGTTCAGGATAATCAGGTTTTTGACCACCGGAGGGGTCGAATAAGCCGTTTGAAATCTCATCATCGTCTATTTACCAAATCTTCGTCAATAATTATCCCGGACGGATCTTCCGGGTTACGCGTTAAATCTTCCGGCGATCTCTTCGTCCGTTATATAAATCAGCACAGAAGCCCCGTCCGGCGTGTAATTGAACGAACCGCATGCGAACAACTCCCCGAGCAACCGCCCGGCAGCGTCGGCGTCGGCTGCCTCGCCCAGCGAAAGGGCTCCCCTCCGCGCGAGTATCGCCGCCATCCGCTCATGCCGTTTCTCATCGGTGCACGCCCCGGTCTCCCGCAGCTCGGCCAACAGTTCGCGCAACGTACCGGCGATCTGCGCGTCGGGTAGGTCGGCCGGGATACCGAACACCGACACGCCGTCCCGTTCCGTTCTGAAATCGAAGCCCATCGCTTCGATCTCCCCGCCGCTCTCCGCGATCAACGCCTGCTCCTCACGGGTCAGCGCGACTTGTTCGGGGAAAAGCAATTGCTGGGTCACCGAAGCATTGTGGCCCAGTAGCCCCCGATAACGTTCGAAAAGCACCCGCTCGAACGCCCTGCGCAGATCGACGACCGCCAATCCTTCGCGCAACCGGACGACGCAATAGCGCTTCCCGAACGGCAATACTCCCGAAAAAGGGCGTTCCGCGTCCAACTCCAGCGTCTGCTGCACCGTTCCCGAATCGCTCCCGTCGATAAATTCCAGTTCGGCGCTGTCGTATTCTTTGAAACGCTGTTCCGGAAAACCCGGTTCCGTCGCATCGTCTTCCCGCACCGGATAAAGGTTCTCCCAATGTTTCGGGGCCCGGTTGTCGGACGCCCGAGAAACATGCGGCGCCGCCGTCTTCTCCTCCCGGAACGGATTGAAGTCCGGATTGATCCCCAGATCGGGAATCCTGAAAGCGGCATCCTCCCGGAATACGGGAATGTCGATCGAACTGTCCATCTCGAAATCCATCATCGGCACGACTCCCAGTCTGCCGAGCGACTCCCGCACGGCGGCGTTGAAAATCTGCCAGACGGCCTGTTCGTCGTCGAACTTGATCTCGGTCTTTTGCGGATGCACATTCACGTCGATCCGCTGCGGATCGATCGTCAGATACAAAAAGTAGGACGGTTGCGTATCGGGAGCGATCAGTTTCTCGTAAGCCTGCAGGATCGCCTTGCGGAAATAGGGCGAACTGAAATAACGGCCGTTGACGAACAGGTACTGCTCCCGGTTCGTTTTTTTGGCGGCCGAAGGACGGCCGACGAATCCTTCGATCCTGACGATCGAAGTATCGGCGCCTACTTCGAGCAAATTTTTAGCGATATCCTTGCCGCCGATCGCCGAAACGATCCGCTGGCGAAGGTTCGAAGCGGGCAACGTAGCGATCAGCACATCGTTGTCGTACAGTGAAAAAGCCACTTCCGGATTACAGAGGGCCACCCGCAAGAATTCGGAACGGATGTGTCTTCCCTCGACGTTGGCCTCCTTGAGAAACCGGCGCCGGGCCGGCGTATTGTAGAACAGATTTTTTACCAGAAACTGCGTGCCGACGGCCGTCTGCACCGGCTCTTGGGAAACAAACCGCCCTCCGTGAATCACGACCTGCGTGCCGATCTCCCGATCGGCAGTCCGGGTACGGAGTTCGACTTCCGCCACCGAAGCGACCGACGGCAACGCCTCGCCGCGAAAACCGAACGATGCTAGCTGATAAAGGTCTTCGGCACGGCGTATTTTCGACGTCGCATGACGTTCGAAAGCGAGCCGCGCATCGGTCTCGCTCATGCCGCATCCGTCGTCGACCACCTGGATCAGCGAACGCCCGCCGTCCTTGTAGTTCACCGTGATCGTCCTGCTACCGGCGTCGACCGAATTCTCCATCAACTCCTTTACGACAGAAGCGGGGCGGCCTACCACCTCGCCCGCAGCGATCTGGTTGGCAACCCCGTCAGGCAGCACTCTGATCTTATCGTTCTCCATTTATCTTTATATTGTGTCCCGGAAAACCGTCCGAAAGTTTTCCTCATGCACGCTGTCCGGCAACCCCGCGCCCGGCTCTCCGTTAACGGAAGAAACTGCGCATTCGGTCGAAAATATTCATATCCCGACTCTGTTCCGCCTTTTTGAAATGGTCGTTCTCGGCCAGCTTTTCGAGCAGTTGTTTTTCGGAAGCGTTCACCGAGGCGGGCACATGGATATTCACGACCACCAGCAGGTCGCCGCGTCCGTAACCGTTCACATCCGGAACGCCTTTTCCGCGCAGTCGCAGCACTTTGCCGGCCTGCGTGCCCGGTTCGATTTTAATTTTGGCCTTCGCGTCAACCGTCGGCACCTCCACCGAAGCGCCGAGCGCAGCCTGCGGGAAGGTAATATTCAGATTGTAAATCAAATCGTTCCCGTCGCGAACGAGATCCTTGTCGGGTTCCTCTTCGATCAGCACGAGCAGGTCGCCGTTCACGCCGCCGTGACGCGCGGCATTGCCTTTGCCGCTGACCGAAAGCTGCATCCCCTCGCCCACTCCGGCCGGAATTTTGATTTCGATCACCTCCTCGCCGCGAACGACCCCTTCGCCGTGACACTTCGAACACGGCGTGGTAATGATCTTGCCCTCGCCGTGACAGGTCGGACACGGCTGCGAAGTCTGCGTACGGCCGAAAAAGGTGTTGACCACCTGCGTCACATAACCCGAACCGTTACACGTCGTACACGTAGCATACGAATCCTTGTCCTTCGCTCCGGTTCCCCCACACTGATCGCAAGCGATCTGTTTATTGATTTTCAGCTTCTTGGTCGTCCCGTTAACGATCTCTTTGAGGGTCAGTTTCACCTTGATCCGAAGATCCGAACCGCGATTCACCCGGTTGCGCCCGCCGCCGCTGTTAAAGCCGCCGCCGCTGAAACCGCCGCCGAAATGCCCGCCGAAAATATCGCCGAAATTACTGAAAATATCCTCCATCGTAAAGCCGCCGCCGAAGCCGCCCGCACCGCCGCCGCTGCCGCCGAAACCGCCTGCGCCGCTCATTCCCTCATGGCCGAACTGGTCGTACCGCGCCCGCTTGTCGGGGTTGCTCAACACGTCGTAAGCCTCGGCAGCCTCCTTGAATTTCTCCTCGGCGCTTTTGTCCCCCGGATTCTTATCCGGGTGATACTTCAGCGCCGCCTTCCGGTAAGCCTTCTTGATCTCGTCGGCACTGGCTCCGCGCTGTACTTCGAGCACCTCGTAGTAATCTCTTTTCGCCATAACAGATTATTCTCCTACAACAACTTTAGCAAAACGAACCACTTTATCTTTCAGTTTGTAGCCTTTTTGGACTACGTCGATGATCTTTCCCTTCTTCTCGTCGGAAACCGGGAACTTAGCGACCGCTTCGTGCAGGTCGGTATCCAGTTCCTTGCCGATCGCCGTGATCTCCTCGACACCCTTCGCGTGCAAGGTTTCGAGCAATTTCTGATGGATCAGCACGATCCCCTGGCGGATCGAATCGATATCGCTCGATTTCGACATCGCGTCGAGCGCCCGGTCGATATCATCCATCACGGTCAGCAACGATTTGATCACGTCTTCGCCGCCCGAGGCGATCAGATCCATTTTTTCCCGCAACGTCCGTTTGCGGTAATTGTCGAACTCGGCCACCAGCCGCAGGTATTTGTCCTGCCACTCGCTCTCGGCCGCTGCCATCCGTGCCGATTTGTCATCTTCTTCGGCCGCCTGGTCTGTCACCTTGTCACCCGTCTGCTCTTCGACCATCTCCTGAGCCGCTTCGGCAACCTCTTCACGGTCGTCCTTAATAGGCTCTGTATCAATTACTTTTTCTTTCATTTTGTTCTTTGCCATCGTGTATGCTTTTAGGATATGCAAAAAAACATCGCAAATTATATACCAACGCCCGGTAATAAAACAGATGCAAAGTAAATCAAAATATCGGAACAAAAGAATTTACAGGCTCAACTTATCGCATAAACCTTCGGATCCGTTTCCGTCAAAACATTCATTGACAGTACTGAACAACTCTTGCCGTCCAGGTAAAATGCCATACATGATATCACAAAACAACAAAATACATCGAAAATAATATTATTATGTATTGCATAATACTAATATTTATACATATATTTGCAGAACAAGCATCTTTCAGAACAAACATACCAACCTAAATCTACCGATGATTATGAAAATTTTATCTACTATCGTTCTGCTGCTTACGGCCGTTACCCTGTCGGCTCAACCCGACGCAGCGACCTGTACCGGACAGACCTGTACCGGACAGGGCTCCGCCATCGGATTCGCCACCGTCTCGTTCTTTTCCGAAACGGACTCTTCGGCGGTCTATGGAGCCCTGGCCGATAGCACGGGCAGATTCTCCGTGCGGATCCCGCACGGAAACTACCGGATGGAGATCGCTCTGCTCGGTTACGAGAAAAAACAGCGGGGCATAACGATCGCGCACGACACCGATCTGGGACGCATCGTGCTGGACCCGTCCGAAATTTCGCTGCAAGGCGTCGAAGTCAAGGCCGCCCCGATCGTCCGCGAAGCCGACCGCTTCATCGTCAACGTGGCCGACATGCCGCAGGCAATCGGGCGCACGGCCGTCGAAATGCTGAAACTGTCGCCGGGCGTATGGATCAGAGACGACATCGCCATCTTCGGCAAAAAAGGCGCTAAAGTAATGATTAACAACCGACTGTTGCGCGAAACGGGCGAAGATCTGATCAACTACCTAAACCAGATCCCGGCCGAAGACATCCTGCGCATCGAGATCGTGCCGAACTCCGGGGCCGAATACGACGCCGACATGACCGCCGGCATCATCAAAATCACGCTGAAGCGCAAACGCGACAACGGGATCGACGGAGCGGTCGGCATCTACTATTCGCACGCCTTTTCAAACGCTTCTTCGACGACTTCTCCGTCGTTCAACCTGAACTACCGGAACGACCGGTTGAGCCTCTACGCTTCGATGGGAACCTGGTTCGGCAAACAGATCGTACGAATTACCGAATCGTCCGCATTCGAGCAAAACGACGCGTCGATTCGCTCCGAAAGCAGGCTCGACGGGCGCTGGAAATCCGTTTCGCCGCGCATCGGAGCGCTGTACGAATTCAACGACCGGCACAGCGCCGGATTGGAAGTCAGCTACTTCCGCAATCTGCCCGGCGGATCGGAAACCCATAACCGACTTCAAAAACAGGACAAGGCGGATTCGACGCGGATAGCGAGCCATTTTCTGCAAAACCAACAGGGATACGGCCTGGGGATTTCGGCGAACTATATTTTCAAAATGGATACCACCGGTTCGCTGTTCAAACTGTTGCTGGATTACTACCGGCGCGACAACGACGATCCGACCGATTACTTCAGCCGTTATACCGGGTCGCAGGCGTTCGACACCACCTACCGGGGCGACATCCATACGGTCAACGACCTTTATGCGGCCACCGCCGCTTTCGAAATCGCGCTCGGTCCGGTTTCGAAACTCCGTACCGGGGCCAAGTACACGCTGAACCGGATGAACACCGCTATCCTGTACGAATTTCTCCGCGACGACGCCTGGCACCGGATCGACCGGCAGAGCAACCTGAACCGGTATTCGGAAAACATCGGGGCGCTGTACGCCGATTTTTCGACTAAATTCAAAAACGGGATCGGACTGAACGTCGGCCTGCGCGGCGAATATACCTATGCAATCCCGGCGACCAGCAGTACGCTGATTACCGACCGGCAGAATTATTTCGGGCTGTTCCCGTCGGCCAACCTGTCGCTGCCGCTGAACAAAAAAGCAACGCAAATGCTGGCCTTCAACTACAACCGGAAGATCAGCCGCCCGTCGTTCTGGAACCTCAATCCGTACCGTATGCCGCTGTCGGAGTATTCGTTTCTCGAAGGGAACCCGCGCCTGAGGCCGGCCTATCAAAACAGTTATTCGGTCAGTTGGATCATCCGGCACAAATATTCGCTGACCGTCGGATTCGAATCGGTCAACGGAAGTTCGGAACAGGTCGCAACGACCGATCCGGACGACCCGGATATCATCCTGTACCGTTACGAAAACGTCCCGATCGGACGAAATTTCAACCTGAACGTCAATGTTCCGACACACATTACTCCGTGGTGGATGCTGAATCTGAATCTGACGGCGATGAACTGCTTCAGCAGTCTGGCCGGCCGCCAGAATACGGTACAGGGATACCTGAACAACGCGCTGACGATCCGCAAAGAGTGGACGCTCGACCTGAATCTGAACTACCGGACTCCCCGGTTATGGGGCAACATGCGTATGAGCGGACAGTTCAACGTCGGCGCCGGCCTCCGGCGGTCGCTGCTGAAAAAACGGCTGACCGCATCGCTGACCGTCCACAACCTGATCAATTACAACAAGGAAAACATCCGGATCGTGGAACCGACCTTCGAACGCACCGTCGAACAGCGCCAGAACTGGCGTCAGATCGCCGTATCGCTGCGTTACAATTTCAAAACGGGTAAAGAAGTCAAGGTCAGAAACGTCGAATCGGGAGCCACCGAAGAAAAGTCCCGTTTTTAACGAATCCGAACGCCCCGGGAAGCGACCGTCCCGGATTTGGAGCCGCATGAAAATATACTATCTTTGTAATTATAATTAAAACAGGGAAAAACAATGAACTTACTGGGCAATATTATCT
>ENA-UOIY01002681-UOIY01002681.1-human-gut-metagenome-genome-assembly--contig:-P114-NODE-2681-length-12758-cov-6.865150_pt1 | contig 12758 bp, 11 predicted proteins | sample MGYA00242335_ERZ723882 | MGnify/ENA metagenome assembly ERZ723882
CTTCTATACAACAGAGTCTGCAAACCAATTTGCGAAAAATCCTTGACACTACCTTATTGATTATTAAGCCCACAAAATTTTCACTTTTCTCAAACAAGGTAGCTGTATTTACTGCATTAAAATTGCCGGCAGGACTTTCCTCCCGAAAAGTTCTGTCGGCAATTTTTAGTTTTGTGTCATGGTTTTCAACAAGTCATAGGCCTGTAAGAATTCAGTTCAAACTTCGGGACTAGCTTTCTCTACTGATGATTTTGTTCCTTTTGGGCATTCTAGGTTTCTCAGAAATGATGTAAATTATCAGGGCACACAGGATAAATACCGGCATGATTCGGTACATGGCTATGTATCCTTGAGTCACTGTTCCTCCATTGTTTTGTACTGTTGTAATGATTGTTCCTGCGACAGTTGGCATTACCATATATCCCATGTCTACTCCGAAATAGCATGTATTGCCAGCCACATTACGCCGCTCATCAGGTACTTTCACAAGGCAAAGTGCCTGGATGGAAGGCTGACATATACCATAGCCGAGAGCAGAAAACGCACCCGCAAAGATAAACATGAAAGTTGAATGTGAAATACTTATTATATAAAATGATATAGCATAACAAAGCATTCCAGGAATAATAACGCTGGACATCCCGTATTTTTCGCCTATTCTGCCGCTGAAAAACCTTGAAATCATGACAAACACCGCATAAGCGGTGAAAAATACACCACTGTTCTCTACGCCGCATGACTCTCCGTACAGGACTATATAAGATACGACGCAGGAATACACACCGCCTAAAAAGAAAAAGATAATTCCGGGTGCCAATGCTTCTTTAGCGATGATCGTATTCAGTGAAAACCGGAACCTGTCACGCACATGTACCTTTTCCTTCGGGACAAATTCAGAAAGAAAAAGCGAGACAAGCATCAATGCGGAACCAATAAAAAAAGCAGGACCATATCCAAAATGTGATGCCAACCACAATCCGATCGCCGGACCAAACGCGTTAGCCGAAGCTTGACCGATTGAGAAAATAGCTATACCCGATGCCATTTTATCTTGTGGAATAGAATTACTGGCAATAGTAAGACATATAGGTCCTACGAATGCCATCCCTATGCCCTGCATGAGTCTGCCGGCAATCATCATTGGAACCGACTTGGCAAGTCCAAATAAGAAGTATGCCATTATAAGAATAGAAACGGATATCCGTAGAATTGTCCTGCTGCAAAGGAAGTTGCCTGATGCTCCAACAAATGGCCTTGACAACAGCGACGTAACAGCAAATGTACTTGAGACAATACCTACAATAGTTATTGTGGCATTCAGGCTCGCCGTAGCTTTAGGCACCAAGGTGTTAACCATGTAGAGGCTCGAGTTGACAAGAATATTAATAATAAACATTGTAACGAATTTTTTTGTCCAAATTGAGTCTCTATTGCTCTTACGGCTATTTTCCATGGCTCAAAACTTGCTGTATCCGGTGTCTTTGAGCCCAAAGAAATTAAGAGAATAGGCGATTGCCTTGTCCCAGAAACGCCACTCGTGGCGGTATCCTTCGAGCGTCCAAAACTCGCAGTCCAAATTGATTTCCTGAGCATGCTGCTTGAAGTCTTTCATTCTGTCTACAATTATTGTATCTCCCGTTCCATAGGCAAAAAGCAGCTTTGGGAGCTTCCCCGTAGGCGCCAATTTGTCAATTATATCCCATACATTTTCTTCTGACGCAACAAACCTTTCGAATCCGCCAGCATTTTCGATCATACCGCGCAGCCGCTCGGCAAAGTAATCGTCGCTCTCCAGATACTCTCTGGTAAACTTATGAAAGTCCTGGGGAGCGGCCGACAAAACTGCAGCTGCCGCAAACTTTTCAGGGAAATTGACAGCAAACTTTATGCAGCCTCTTCCGCCCATGGAAAGACCTGCAATGAAATTATCTTCTCTCTTATCCGAAACCGGGAACCAATTATAAATCATTGGCATAAGTTCCTCGGTAAAATAGTCGTACATGTTGTAGCCCATCATGCACTTTGGCCAATTGGAGTAATTGCTGTTCAGTCCACTCGGCATAACTACTGCCAGGTTCTTTTCACAGGCATAAAGCTCGATATTGGTTCTTCGCAGCCAATCAGTATGGTCCCCAAATGTCCCATGAAGCAGCCAAAGCACCTTATACTTTTCGCCGCTCTCGAAAAATTTGCGGGGATTCGTATTAGGAGGCACATCAGGAAGTATAACTGAAATAGCCTGATTTGATTTCAGGTAGCTGCTCTCTATGTTCATCGTTAGTATTGACATGTCGTTAAATCCTATCCTTTAAAGCTGTTTAATCTCACCGTTTTCAAAGTATTCTATCGCCATTTCCCGTGTAGTAAGATCGCCGATAAGAGTGGCCCTTTGGTCTCTTTTCGTCCAAGAAATTATGAGCTCAGATTCACTTTTTCCAGTAGACGCGCTGAATAATCCATTAAAAGCATCATAACTGTTTCTTAACCGCATTATTTCACAAAATCGCTGCACAACGGGTTTCTGAATGCACTCCTCAACCTCTTTTGTACTAAAGTTGTGCCGGTTCAGGCTTCTTGGCTCACCATCGTGCATCACACCTTCACCATCATTTTTTCCAGCTAAAAGCCCCACATAGTAGACCATTGGAATACCTGGAGCAAAAAGCTGAATGCTGCGCGCCAGCAGCCAGGCCATATCGTCTTCTCCCAGGGCAGAGTAGTACGTGCACATAAGCTGATACTGCTTTGCTTCTTTATTATTGACCTTCATTCTGGCAATGGGAGCTTTGAAATATGGCCTGAACTTCTCTACCTGAGCATTGACGACGTCCCTTACGTAATCTATCTCGTCTTCTTCCAGTAAACCTGCCACATCGATTACACCAATACCGTCATGAGTATCCAGCGTTGTAAACTGCTTGCGAGGGCAAATTGAGAACCAATAGAGAAGTCTGTCAGTCCTCCCAGTATAGAGAGCATGCAGCATCAGCATAGGAAGGGCAAAGTCATATACCCAATACCCATGCTCAGCCACTCTTATCTGGCTTCGGTAGTCAGTATGAATCTCAGGCAGCAGTTCTGTACCTGGATTCACGCATTCCTTGCACAGATGCAGCAGTTTCCATATCTCCGGTTCCACGAAAAAGCAGTTGGTACCCGGTTTCTTTGTAGCATACGCCAATGCGTCCAGGCGAATTATTGCTGCGAATTTAGAAAGTCTCTCCAGATTGCGTGAATAGTACTCTCTTGCCGCATCTGACCACGGGTCAATATCTACCTGCTCTTCAAAGAAAGTGTTCCATAGTGTTACTGTTTTCCCATCTTTCCTTGTAAATTCAAAACAAGGTCTGCCGGCTTTACGCCGTGGAAGCAGCTCTGATTCTTCGCTCGTAGGCTCACCATGTGGCCAGAATTTATTCCAGTCCAAAAAAAGTTCTTTATACTTTGAACTGTCGCCAAAGCGCATGTAGTTTTGAAACTCTTCGCTTCTTATCGACATATGGTTTATCATAAAGTCCGCCATCAAATAGTATTTTTCAGACAGTTCTCTTATATCGTCCCATGTTCCAAACTCTGAAAACACTTCATCATAATTGATGACGGCAAATCCCCTGTCACCAGATGAGGGATAGAACGGCAGAATATGAACGCCGCCGATCATGCCTTGAAAGTGCTTATCCAATATACAGCCAAGCTCTTTAAGGTTTCCACCCATGCTGTCAGGATAGGTAATCAACATAACTTGATTCTTCAATCTTTCCATAGGAGTACCAATAGTCACCTACTTATCAGCTGCGGCTACACAGGAATTGCAATCACACGAAATATTCATTCTCCTTAAACTCAAGCGGCTCCATATTCAGGTATTTGCCATATGCGCAAAACATATAATTTTCGCGATATCCATCATCGTTATATCCGAAAAGTCTGCCGTAGTTCAGCAATCGTTTAAGGTTGAAAACGAATGTCAGACAGTTGCGTTTTTTTAGCTTAACAGGGCCTGGATCATGTCCCTCCACAAATGAAAACATATAAATACCATCTTTGATTTTGATCCAGTCAGCCTGATCCCACGGCCCATTTGTCCACTTTATCTTTCTATCGGGATGGAGCATATCCTCCATAATTTCTCTGTTTCGTATTTCGTGATAATAGGCCAGGATGTTTCCAAAATATCTCTCAGTCGGATAGGTGTGGATAATTGCAAAATCAGGGTAATACGTCCAGCAGATTGCCGTTCCGACCTTATCTGCGGTAAAGCAATGGCGCTTTGTTGGCACAGTCCCGTCAGATCTTCGGATAGCTCCAAACACTATTTCAGTCTTAGTGTAGTAAGCATCAGGACCGCTTTCGTCCTGCCGTGCGACCACCACGGTCGTGAGCATTTCTTCGAAATCGATGGCAACGGCATATCCTGTCCTCGGGCTGGAACCGGCTATCTCCATATTTACATAGTAGACATCGTCATCAACCTTCAGGCAGTCATACTTATCTGTGCGCAGCTCTTTATCTTTCTCCCCCCACCGTACTTCATGGCTATCGATAAACTCGGCGATGTATTCCCGGCGGTTATCCATAACAAAATGTAGCGTCAGTCCAGCCAGTTCGAGGCAGAACGGCTGTCTGAACTGGCTCATACCTTCAAATTCATAATCTGTTTTTAACATAGCTATCACTCTTCAGCTTCGGAGATCTTTGGGCACGAGGTGTTTCTTGTTTGGATCAAGCGGCTCCATATTCATATACTTGCCATAGGCAGAGAACATGTAGTTTTCTCTCTGGTGATTTTCATTGTATCCAAAATAGCGTCCAAAGTTCTGCATTCGCTTAAGGTTAAAGCAGAAGGACAGGCAATTCAGGCGAGGATAGTTGAGTATTTGAGGATAGCATGCCTCTACAAAGTTCAGCATATAAATGCCTTCCTTTATCTTTATCCAATCCGTTGTATCCGCCAAATCATACGTCCAAGGAATTTTCCCTTCCGGGTCAATGATTGCAGCCACTATTGGTTCATTTACGTACGACGCATGGTTGACCAGGTGCACACTGCACTGGTGCTCGTTCGGGTAAGTATGAATAATAGAAAAGTCCGGTTCATACGTCCAGCGAATTGCTTTTCCCGCGAGATCCGCGGTGTAATCATGTCGTTTGTCGCTAACTGAACCGTCTGGCCTTCTTATGGCACCAAAAATTATCTTGGTTTCCGTGAGATAAGCATTCGGTCCCTCTTCGTCATGCCAAGCCTTAATGCATGTTACCAGCATTTCTTCAAAATCGATGCCAAGGGTAATGCAGGTCCTCGGCTTTACTTCAGAAATTTCCATATTCAGGATATATACCTGATCATCCACCTTAAGGCAATCATACTTGTCTTCATGACGCTCCTCGTCTTTCACGCCCCAAACCACGTCGTGTCCGGATTTGAATACTGCTACATACTCAACGCCATTATCCATTACAAAGTTCAATTCCTTACCTTTGAGCTCGTAGCAGAAAGGAGCGCGATACTGAGAAAAGCCTTCAAATTTATACTTACTAAGTGCCATAAAACGTTTCTCCCTCTATTCTTGCAATTATCTTATAACTAATCTATTGTGTTTGGCAGCGCGTCCTTTTCAGAAAGTTCTTCCATAGGCACGAACTTTCCGAATGCTGTAAATACATAGTTTTCCGGCAAATGATCGCCTTCTGTAAATCCGAAGGCTCGGCCATAGTTGTGCATTCGTTTAAGGTCGAATACAAATGTCAGGCTGTTTCTCTTTGGCTCTTCAAGCATCTCCGGGTGGCTTATCTCGATGATATTCAAAAGATATATCCCTTCACGAATCTTAAGCCAATCCACAGGAGAAGCGCTAATATCAGGCCAAGGCAAAACAGTTTCAGGGTCCTCCATGGCTTTAATTATGTTTTCGTTCCGGTCGTCGTGATAATAGACCAATATCGGTTTCTCATATCGTTCAGTAGGATATGTATGGATTATAGAAAAGTATGGATCGTAGGTCCAGCAGATAGCTTTGCCGACAAGATCTGCTGTATAATGATGACGCCTGGACGTTGCTGTGCCATCATCATTTTTGATGGCTCCCGTAATTATTTCAGTCTTAGTAAATCTGGCGCTGTTACCCGTCTTTCCCTCCATTGCCGCTTTAACACATGTAACCAGCTGTTCTCTAAGGTCCAGCGCCAGAGTCAGCCCAGTATGACTTTCCGCTTTTGAGACCTCAAGATTCAAAAAGTAAAGCTCATCTTCAACCTTTAAGCAATCGTAATGATCTTCATGTTGTTCTTCATTATCTGCTTGCCAAAAAACTTTGTCATCATCGGTAAAGGCAACCGTATAGTCCTTTCCGTTGTCCATTGTCAGTGACAGTTTTACGCCGAAAAGTTCATTGCAAAGTGGGAACCTGTACTGTGAAATACCTTCAAATTCATATTTTTTATCCATTGCCTGCTTCTCCACCATTCAAATAGCAATTATCATCTTCAGTCTCTAACTATGATTACTACTCTTTAGTTGCTCCAAGAGCTATTCCCTTCTTAAAATACTTATGGAAGAATGGATAAACTCCAATCAGGGGAAGAGCCGCAACTACTGCTATTGCCATACGTATTGTTGTAACCGGCAGCGTTCTATCTATTGCAGAGGCTCCCCCTCCAACGTTGGATATATAAGACATATTTGTATCCATCAATCTTAGCACTTGCTGAATAGTATTCAGGTCGGGCGTAGACAAGTAGTACAGAGCATTTTGCCAATCATTCCAGTACCCTATCGCGGTCATCAATGCCACTGTCGCCAGAATAGGAGTGGAAAGGGGAATGACTAACTTGAAAAATATTGTGATCTCACCCGCTCCGTCCAAAACAGCTGCCTCAATAATCGACTTTGAAATGTCATTCTTGAAATAGTTAGACATTATTATTATATTGAAAGCGCTCATAAGGAGGTTTGGGACAATGAGAGCAAATATCGTGTCCTCAACGTGCAGAACTTGAGTGTAGATATAATATGTTGGAACCAAGCCGCCATTGAAAAGCATGGTGAACACCACCAGGAACATAAACACTTTTTTCCCTGGAAGGTAGTCCCTGGATATTACATATGCAGTGGAACTTGTTAGGAGCAAGCTGACCAAAACGCCTACTATGGTAACAATTATCGTCACTGCATACGCATTTAAAATAACTTTCGAATTTGAAAAGAGATATGAATAGGCGTCAAGCGAGAAGCCCTTTGGTAAAACGGAATATCCCTCAGTAACGATTCTCTGCTCCGTTGAAAGAGATGACGAAATCGCAACAACAAATGGAATGACAGCAAAGAGTGCAACAATCGTCAAAATCAGGTATGGCCAAAATTGACCTGTCATATGTTTCTTCTTTTTCATGGTCAACTTTCCTCCGCCTCATTAAAACAGTGCATTTTCCTTGCTCCACTTTTTAATCACTTTGTTTCCGAACACGACCAGTATAAATCCAACTATTGACTGATAGAACCCAGCAGCAGCTGCCATACCCGGATTGCCCATGGACATCAGCCCGCGAAACACATAAGTGTCTATTGTTTGAGTGGTCTTGTATAGGGCGCCGCTGTCTCGAGTAACTTGATAGAACAGGCCGAAGTCTGACCTCATGATCGATCCTATTCCAATTATTGTCATGGTGATGATAGTGGGCTTGAGCATGGGCAAAATGATATGTCTGATCTCTTGCATTTTCGTTGCACCGTCCAAGCGCGCGGCCTCAAACAGTGTGGGAGAAATGCCCACTATGCTGGAGAGATATATTGTGCTATGGAACCCCATTATGTTCCACATACGTATAATAATTATGATAACAGGCCAATATTGAGCTTCAGCATACCAAGATATTCGCTCAAAACCTAATTTGACCAGTATACTGTTAATCAGGCCGGATTGTGGTGACAAAAATGCATAGGCCAAATAGGAAATAACGACCATGGACATCAGGAAAGGAATAAGTATTATAGTTTGAAATACACCTGCTGCTTTCCTGCTCTTTAGACTGTTCAAGAGGATCGCAAGGCTGATTCCTATAACGGGTCCAAGTATCAAAAACGCTATATTATATAGAACCGTATTTCTGGTTATCAGCCATGCATCTCCCTGAAAGAGAAAGCGGAAGTTATTTAACCCGACCCAAGTACCGCCTAAGATGCCCTCGCGGAAATTGACTTTCTCAAAAGCCATTAGGAGACCATATATTGGCGCATAGTTATTAATGGCTAAATAGATAAGCCCTGGAATAAGTAATATATATAAGGGTATATATCGCTTCCACTTTCTCTTTGCTTTCATAACATTCTTCCTTAGTTTTGTTGGATCGCTTATGCCAAATCAGGCATTTGATGCAAGCCAAGCATCAAGTTGAGCTTGTTTTTCTGCTATAATTTCATTAATACCCGCGTCAGCAAGCTTCTGCTGGAACTCAGGCAGAGCGGTCGAGGGATTAAGCTGTCCAGTAAGCAGGGGGAAGCTATACTCATTGACCACATTCGTGCATGCTGCGATCTGATCGGCCACAGGTGTTACATCAAACGAAAATCCAAGAGCCATGGATACTTCGGAAGAGCGGTTAAACTCATCCATATTGGCCCACAGATCAGGGTCTGTTCCCTCCATCACGTACTGGTTGAAATTATTGGGGAACCCAAATTTGCAGAACTGGGAATAGCCTACGGTTGACGCATCCTTGCCTTCGGGGTAGGCAATCACTCCAGATCCGCTATTTTCATCAACGATAACGTAATCCTCTCCCTCAATGCCCCATGCCAGAAGGTTGCTGAGCTCCTTATTAGTGAAAAATTCATTTAGGACCAAAGCTGCACGTTCGGGATCTTCGCAGCCGGCACCAATGCACCAAGTGAAATAGTTGGATGTTGTGGAGAGTGCGGCGCATTTGCTGGGATTAACGAAAACCATTTCCTTACCAACGGTGCTGCTGGCTTCAGTTGCCGCCTTCGGAGTCCAAACATACTGTGTTCCCATAGCAAGCCCGCCGCGCACCAAGCCAATGTGGTCTGTTCCGCCTTCATAGATGATAAGCCCGTCCTTGGCCCACTTATAGGCGTATTCACACGTTTTAGTAAAGCGCTCATCCTCATAAAGGTTGGAGACTGTAGTGCTGTTTGTGGGGTCGAGCAAAACCCCAAGCAGTTCTTCAGAACCGAGCTTATCAAGCATAGAGCCACTTTCTCCGTATACAAAGAGCGGCGACAGCGGGCCGGAGAGCGGTGCCATATCAGGGTTTGTCTCCTTGAGAGCATACAGGAGTTCCCCAAATTCTTCATATCCGCATACATTGTTAATATCTATACCGCATGCATCGACATTTTCCTTTAGGAAGACATATCCCTGACCCTGAGCGATATCTTTCAGCGAGGGAAGACCCCAGTAATGGCCGTCAGAGTATGCCATTGTTGAATATTCTCCAAGCAGCTCAACGGTAGGCGCAAGTATATTGTCAATGTATTCATCTAAAGGATAAAAATACCCGTTGGCCACATACGTATCAAATGCTGTATAGCCTTGAAGAATATCTACTTGTTTCCCTGTTGCGAGCATCAGATTCATCTTCTCTACATAATCGCCGAGTCCGATTTCGACAAGCGTCACTTCAGCGTTAAACTTTTCAAGAAGTATTTCATTAATAGCATCCTGTACTCTTTTGAGCTCTTCAGTGTTATTTACTTCGCTCAAGAAGCACATAGTAAGTTCAACTTTTTCCGCATATGGGTTGTCCGCATCATCTCCGGGGGTTGTCGAGTCGACCGGCTTATCGGCTCCACATCCGGTTAGCGTGAAAACCATTGCAGCAACAATCAGAAATGCTATGATTCTTTTTGTTTTCATACTGTCCTCCAGTTCTGTTTATTTTCCCGCAGTACCCTCTGGGTTACTGCCTGAAATCCGTCTAGTCACCAGCTTCACATTTAAGTATTTCTGAAATAATGCGCGATGTGTCAGATGAGAGAATGGAATAGTGATCAGTTGCATATACGACCCGATTGCACTCAGAAACATGCATTTGCATAATAGATTGGAAGAACCAGGTAACCGGGACCAGAAGTTCACCCTCTCTATGCAGCGCTTCACACAACATTGACTCTACCCTGTTGTCGACAGTGCATCCAATGCATCCCTCAGCAAACTTTAGCTTATGACCCCCTTTCAGCAGTAGAGTTGCCACTCTGCCATTCTCCGTTTTGCAATACTCTGCGTCCAGTGCCTCTGCTAGGAACGAAAGCGGTGCGCATAAGTATTCTCCTCGCAGAATATGATTACCATACAGCCCGTGATATTTGCTTTTCTGCCAGTAAATTGCCTTTGCGTTCATCTTTACAGGTCTGTTTCTGAACCATGCATACCTACAATTCTCGGCAAAAGCGAAGGCAAAGGAATCTCCCCTACGAGGTTCTATTTCCATTCCACTTTCAAAATGGCCATTCTCTTTTCTGCATACACCAGAAAAAAGATAGTCCCAAATCAGTTCCGCTTCATCAAACGCCTGACCGTGATCCCGATTTTTTATGTCGAGATATACTACATCAGCTTTCTTACCTTTAAAGAATGAAAAGTTATTAACGCCCACAATTTTTATCTCAGGGTTTTCTTCGCATTCATTGACCTTTAACCAATATTCACGATTTAGACGATTGTAATCATATTCACTAATTCCCACATCGTTTGGCATCCCGTTAAGCTCAGGCCTGGTCTGCCACACATACAGGCTTCCCGATCTGTTTTTGACATTGCCGTTCTCATCATAGATTATCTCCAAATCCGCAGGTCCGCCTGAACCAGCCGCGGCTGTGATCATTGTGCCGAAATTTCGTGCAATGAGCCCTGTCATAGCATTGCCCATGGACATGCCCTGCATGTAGACTCTACCCGGATTTATATTGTATTTGTCCTTCATGCATTGAATGAGTGCCAGTATGAATTTTACGTCTCTGTTATCATCAATAACCCGTTCAGGCGGCAAAGGCATGCCAAAGTTGAACTCTGGATGTACCTCGGCCAGTCTTTCCAAGTTTTTTCTGCCCTCGAGCGTCAACTCAACTTTCCACGCATTGTGTTCAGAAGCTGTTGGAAAAACGCATATGAATCCCTCCCTGTCAGCAACCTGCGTCCATGAGCTGTAAACAGCCTGCCCCCAACCATTCATTAGGCCTCCATGGATAGACACGACAAGCGGAGTCATTGCCGAGGCATCATAACTCTCAGGTACGTATTCATACCATTCGTTTATAATCCCGTCTCCCAAAAGATCTTCATGGAACTCTTTTAAGTGCACAGGGTATGGTTGAGAGTTGTTTCCGTTCTCATTTACTACAACATTACTTTCCTTTAAGCTGTCAGGAAGATAATCGGTGTTGTCGTCATCAGGCATTCCCGGTCTCAGAGGAATTTCATTTTTCATTTTGTCACTGTCCTATCAAATCATTTCAAGATATACTGCCGCGGTTCTCTTGTAATGTGATCTGTTGCAATTGCCGCTGCTCCCGCCAATACCGCATCAGTCGAACTCTTGTTGTAGCAAATAGTAAGGCCTTCAAACAACTCAGGAAGTATTCTTTCTTCAGCAGTTTCCTTGATAATGTTGAGCATGTGTTCCCCGCCTTGCGTCATTATGTCGCTGAGAACAATCAGCCCAGGGTTATAAGCGTTAACTACATTTACAACCCCATAGCCAATATATCTTGCGCACTGCTCAACCATTCTTACCGCGAAAGCGTCGCCTTCATTCATAGCATTGAATATGTCAGAGTAGTTGATATTTTTGAGTTTAGCCAAGCTGCTTTCAGGATACTTCGGCAGATTTGAAATTACGCTTTTCCTTAAAGCTATTGCAGAACAGTAAAGCTCAAGACATCCCCTGTTGCCACACTGGCAAAGAGGGCCATTCACATCCACGCTGACATGTCCAAGCTCTCCGGCAGTTCCATGCTGTCCTAATACAAGTTCACCATTTTCAACTACACCTACGCCCACACCCTCACTTAAAAGCATGTGACACAATACCTTTACATCCTGCGGAAAGTCACCAAACCACCAGTTTGCCATAGCTCCTGCGTTAGCATCATGTTCTACAAAAACCGGCTCGTCAAATAGCTCAGAAAAAACTTTTGGTATGTTCAGGTTGTTCCACTGTCTTGCTTCAGTAATCATTGCTATTTTTCCGGTAGACTTGAGATAGGGACCAGGTACAGCAATTCCAACAGCCAGTATTCTGTTGTAGCGTTCTCGATAGTCATCAGCCATTGCTTTTATATCTATCAAAATATCTTGAGGCTTAATGCCATCCTTTACCTCTACCGTCTTGTGCTCAAGTTCATTGCCTGAAAGGTTAAATACGCCAACTGTATAACTTGTTCGGGCAATTTTTATTGCCAAAACGCAGAAGCTCTCTCCCTTAATCTTCAATAGAATAGATCTTCTGCCTGGCAAAGCATTGTTGTCAAAGCCTATCTCCTCTACGAAGTTGCTTCTTATAAGCTCGGATACTATGTTAGTAATCGTAGCCTGAGTCAATTTGGTAAGCCTTGATAGTTCCGCTCTTGAACATGTGCCCTTCTTCTGTAAAAGTCGAATAACTAGGGACCTATTTGCCTCTTGTGTTTTATCTTGGTTTATCCCGACATTGTTCACTTTTCATTTCTCCATTCAATATAAAATTAAAGTTACAATGTCTCGATTATAACTTACATTTTGGCCATTTGCATCCCAATAATTGCA
>ENA-UOIY01002683-UOIY01002683.1-human-gut-metagenome-genome-assembly--contig:-P114-NODE-2683-length-12754-cov-4.325537_pt1 | contig 12754 bp, 10 predicted proteins | sample MGYA00242335_ERZ723882 | MGnify/ENA metagenome assembly ERZ723882
ATTATACTTTTTAATAAAAATCATTGTCAAATCCGTCTATTCCAACTTCTATGCTTTTTTTGCCAAGTTCTACTCTCCAAACAAGTCCACTTATTATTTCACACTGCCATATGTAATTCTCATCTTTGTCAACTATGTCAATTCCTTTAGTTTTTTTATCTTTGTCAACTATGTCAATTCCTTTAGTTTTTTTATCTTTGTCAGCTAATTCATTATAATAAATACCCTGTTCATATGGTTCTACATAAATTCCATTATAGTAGTCTGATAGCTGCTCTATTATTTCTTTTTGAAAAGTATCCAAATTAATAAGAGTTAACTTATTTTTCTCTGCGTTCTGCTTAGCGTAGCTAAGTATACTTTCCACATTGTCTCCCGTGATTTTTATGTCATATATTTTGTTGGTCGTATTGTCCAAATACACGGTTGCCATAATCTTTGGACTCTTGCTTAATGTTGCTGTCGCCTCTAAATATGGGAAAGAAGCACTTTCACCAACAATACTGTAACACTTTTGAATAACAATATTTTTAGGGACCAGTTTTATTGTTTTTTTATTGTATATTAACTCTTTACATCCAAAAAGCTCAAGCCAATAATTTATTTGCTTTTTTACATTTTTTCTAATTGTTTTCAATTCGTTCTCTGACGGATCAAACAATACTTCAACTTTCTTTTTTGCATATTCTTTATCAGTAATAATAGAGTTAAGGTCCTCTAACTTCTGGTCTATTGTTTTAGTCTTTGCCGTTGATGCCATTTCAAGGTTTACACTGCCTGTATCCTTATCACTATATTTAACCTGATTTAAGTAGCTTGTATCACTGTAATAATATAATAATTGAGGCAGAAAAACCGCCAAAGCCACAATTAGCAATACTGCCACAGGTAATATTCTTTTCTTCATTTAGTTCTGTCCTTCCTGAAAAACAATACTTATTATCGTACCTTTTCCTGGTTTACTTCTAACACTCCACTTAGCATTATGTATGCTTACAATCTTTTTGCAAAGGGACATTCCTATGCCTGCACCGCCCTCTTTTCTTGCTCTTGACTTATCAATCATATAAAATGCTTCAGTGATTTTTTTAATTTCACTTTTCTCCATTCCACAGCCATTGTCCTGAATGAAAACTGTGTATCCTTTTTCGGTTTTTATAGCCTTAAGGGCAATTATTCCCTGACCTGAAATGGCTTTTCTGCCATTATCGATAATATTCATAAACAGGGACTTAAGCAAATCCTCATTTCCAACAATCACAGCCGGTTCAACAGACATTTTAAACCTGATATTGTGTTCCCTAAGCATTTGTTCTACAGTTTTTTCAATGTCATTAAACATTTTCTCTGTACTAATTCTGTTAAATTCGATTTTCTGCTTATCAAGAGAAATCAAATCCATTAAAGTAAATGACAACTTCTCCAGTCTTTTTCCCTGCAAAAATATATAATTGGAATATTCTGAAATCTCTTCTTTTTCAAGGTCCATTGAACGCATCATATCAGAATAGCCTATAATTGAAGTCAAAGGCGTTTTCAATTCGTGAGCGAAAGCTGCCGTAAAATCTTCCTGTCGTCTTGCTGTATCTTCCAACTCTTCAATATTCTTCTCCAGCCTGTCTGCCATAATATTAAAGCTATTAACCAAGTCTCCAACTTCACCGTCAGTTTTTATCTTTGCTCTTGTGTCGTACTGACCTTTTGCCATTTGACTTACGGTATCAGACAACTTTTCAATTGGTCTTGTTATTTTTTTAGAAAAAACATATGCAAGAATGCAGGTAACAACAAGGGCAATTCCCAATATTACCCTATAATTTTTCATCATTTCATTTATGTCATTGTAAACTTCATTAATGCTGCTAACAATGCTTATGTAATATGTTCCGCTTTCAATTGTCATTTTTGACATTGTTTCCAAATAATAACTACCATTATTTTTAAAAATCAAGTATCCAAAATTATTGTCTTTTAAATCTTTGATTTTTATATTTTTTCCTATTTTGCTGTCAGTATATATTGCTTTTTCTTTCTGATTTACAATTGTAATTCCTATCTGGCTTTCGCCCATACTTCTTTTGACTGAATCAATTATTTTTTCTATGTCATTTTTTTGAATATATTCAGTATCCGATGACAACATTGAGGCTGAAGCTTCAAATGAATATACAAACATTTGATTCTCGTTTTGCTTTCTTGACAATTCTCTACTTAAAGAATTATCAAATGATAACTTTATGAATATTCCTCCAAATATAGAAAAAATAACCGTAACAATTATAATCAGCGAGAAAAACATTTTCCAAAAAAGTTTCATTTAACACCTTTTCCTGTTTGATTATTGTTGATTATGTGGATTGCTTTGTGTTCCTATAATCACACTAACTTGTATCCAACTTTGTACACGGACTGTATCTTGTCTCCCCAGTCCAGTTTTCTTCTAAGTCTTTGAATATGTAAATCTATAGTTCTGCTGTCTCCAACATAGTCGTTGCCCCACACATTTTCATATATTACATCTCTGTAAAGGGCAATATTTTTGTTTCGTATAAGCAGAACCAAAAGTTCAAACTCTTTATGTGTAAGGTCCAAAGTCTTGCCTGCCTTCGTTACACTTCTTGACTGAAAATTAATTACCACATCATCTTCAACCAACTCGTCGTTTGTCTTCTTGTATCGTCTGAGAACACTTTCAACCCTTGCAAGCATTTCAACTACTTCAAAAGGCTTTGCAATATAGTCGTCTGCTCCTGCTCTAAGGCCCTTAACCTTATTATCTGTAGTTCCCATTGCAGTAATAAAAATAGACGGAATGTCCATTGACTTTGCATACTCCAAAAGTTCATAACCGTCTATTTCCGGTAGCATTATGTCGAAAAGACATAAATCAAAATGCTTACTGTCTAAAAGATTTGCCGCATCCTTTCCGTTATATGCGCATGTGCATAAATAACCTGCCTTTACAAGATTTATTTTTATTAAATTTGCAATCATTTCATCATCTTCTGCAACTAAAATTTCTATCATTAATTTTCTCCCAGTATACATATTAATCCACATTGTATTTTACATTAAATTGTATCTTATTTGTAAACTATTCTCCAAGTACTTTTTTTATTAAAACAGCCAAAGGCTCTGCTGCATTTTTTGCCTCCTGATATGTATTAGTCTGTGCCCCAACCTCAATTAACATACACTGCTTACCAAGGGACAAATTATATTCATAAGCATTTACATAATTTCTTCTTGTAAAACCCGGATAATAGCATTCTGCGTTTACTTTCATTTGGAGTCCAAGGGCAAGATTTTCGAACCTGTATGGATTTTTCAAATAATCAATATCGCCACTTAGCTTAAATCTGGACATGCCATTAAAAAACATAATCTGGGCAGTTTTCTTTCCATTGATTTCCGTAACCAACCTTGTTCCGTCATTTACTCCGTCTCTGTGAATATCCAAAATCAAACTAATTGACGGATATTTCTTTAACTGCTTCTTTACCCCAGCCTTAGACTGGGTGTATGCCTCGTGTCTGTCCAACTTACCATTTACTATATCATATTTTGTTTTGTCGTGTATTACATTATAACCAAACTGCTCTCTTAAAATCTGTGCCAGCCTGTTTCCAACACCAATAATTGTTGTGTCCTCATCCTTTGTTGTGTTTGAAAAATCCTCCATTGAATGAGTATGATATATTAGTATTTGAGGTTTCTTATTGTTTCCCGTTATTTTAAATTCTTTATTTAAAGCCTGTTTAATTGGCATATCACTTTCTTTTATGGTTGTTGCATTTGTTACCGTATAGAATCTGTTAATTACTTCTTTAAAACTGCCAATATTTTTTTCCGTATAAAGTTTTCCCGATTTTTTAGGCATTGGAACTATAGCCTTATTTCTCTTCTTTTTATTGTTGTTCTTTTCATTATTTTTAACAGTTGTTTCCACAGGTTTAGCAGTAGTTTCCACTTCTTTTTTTGCAATCTGATTTTCGGCTTTCATATTTTCATACAAAATATTTATAACCTGGCTATATGCCGGATCACTTGTGTCATAAGTGTATTCGCTTTTTGCTATATAATCTGTTACAACCGTTGTAAGAATCCTCTTTTTTGCATCCTCTGCAATATCTTTATGATTCTCCAAATATATCATATATTGTGTCATTATATTTGAGTTTTCCAAAATCTCCTGAGCAAGCATATTTCCTGTTTCCATTAATTCTTTACTTGCGGCAACTTTTATTTTCTTATTAGTTATCATATTTACACAGGAAAAAGTTATATAAGCACACAATACAACAATAATCGCCTTTACAATTACACTAAACATATAATCAGGCGATTTAAATTTATACAGTTTTATTATTCCATGTTTTGTATGTTTCTGCACTTTTCCTGTCTCCCTTTGTCCCACTTTTAAAATTATATGAAACAAGGTCCTGTAATATTAATTTCTATTTTAAAACATTGCAAAACATATTTATTCCACAGGCAATTATTTTGCTTAAGTTATCAACAATTTCATCTATATCCTTTGGAGTTACAAACATTTGCTCTGTATCTTCCGACAAAAGTTCTTCAAACAACTGATATTTTTCATCAGATGTGTAGTCCTTAAATATATTTGAAATGCTATTATTTTGGTTATGAGAAGCAAGTATTTCCAAAAGCTTCTCCATTGTGTCATTAACAATTGTTGCTCCACTTACAACCATGGGAACCCCAATGGCAATAACCTTGGTATTTAGAGATTGTTCATTCAACCCTTTTCTATGATTGCCTATTCCTGAACCGGGAGTTATCCCTGTGTCCGTAAGCTGTATTGTTGTTGTAATTCTTCTTACATTTCTTGCTGCAAGTGAGTCTATTGCAATAATAATGTCCGGTTTCATTTGAGCCGTTATGCCTTTTACTATTGAAAAAGTTTCCATACCGGTCTGAGCCAACACCCCCGGAGCCAAACAGTACACATTAGGCAAAATTTCAATCTGCTCGGCAACTTTTGGTCCCAATGAATCAGGCGTAGCCTTTGAATTTCCAAGACCCACTATAAGGATTTTTTTTATGTTTTGATTCTTAGTCATCTCTTCCATATGATTTGCTATTTCTTTTGCAAAAATAGTTTGCCTCTCCAAATCATCTTCCTTAAAAAGTCTTGTTTCCATTGTAACATAACTTCCTATAGGCTTTCCCATGGACTTTGCGCCATTTTCATTAAATATTTCCACATCTGTTGTTGTCATAAATAATTCTTTATTGTAATTTTTGTCTATTTTTACTCCACTAATTTCAATATTTCTTTTAAATCGTTCTCTTTCCTCTAATGCCAAATCCGTATAAATGTTTATTTTTTTCATAAAGCCCCCTGAAAACTATATATTCTTAAAGACGTTATTTGTTATTCATCAAATTCAATTTTTTCTTATAAAGCCATCCATCGTAAATTCTAAAAAATAAAGCGAAGCACTTTATGCTCCGCTTTATTAATATCTACATTATTATTAAATTTATTCAAACTCAAAATATGGCTGACCTTTTTTAAGCTTTACACCCTTAGCCTCTGCCATTTCTGATACACTTACTATCTGATATCCTTTCTTCTGAAGCTTTGGAATGGCTTCTATTGCTGCATCCACTGACCAGCTATGAATGTCATGCATAAGAATTATCTGTCCATCCTTTGCACTGTCCATTATAGATTTAACTGTTTCCTTCTTGCTTTTAGTCTTCCAGTCCAATGTGTCAACTGACCAACATACAATAGGCATCTTAGCAGCTTTCTGCACCTTGGCATCTCTTATTCCTGAACCATATGGTGGTCTTAAAAATTTAGGATTATATCCTACTGCCTTTTTAACCAATTCATTAACTCCATTAATCTCGTATTTACGTTTACTCTTAGATACCTTGTCTAGTGCACAATGATTCATTGTATGATTTCCCAAGTCACATCCAAGAGCATCCATTCTCTTAAGTAATTTATCAACCGGAATATCAGTTCTCTTAAGGCTGTATCCACACATAAAAAATGAAGCTCTAGCATTATACTTCTCTAATGCATCCAGTAGCTTTCCTGTATATTGTCCCGGACCATCATCAAAAGTCAACGCAATCATAGGCTTGTTAGGATCTATTGCTCTTGTGGTTTCTTCCTGAACTGTGGTCTCAACCTGGGTCTGCTTCTGGCTTGTTTCCACATTTCCCGCTGTTGGTACTGATTTTTTCTTTCCAAAAATCATCTTTCCGGCAAAAATTATGACAATAATAACCCCCACTGTTATGGCTATTTTTTCATACTGTCTGCGCACTTCTTTCTTTCTTTGTAATTTCTTTAGTTCGTTTTTCTCTCCCGTTGTCATATTTACCTCACTTTCATAGAACTGCATTATATTACTTATATTTAAGTTTTGCAATACTTTTTTTTATTATTTTCGACTTTTTTTTACCACTCTATTTTCACCTTATTTTCCCACTTAATTTTTGCCTCTTTTCTTTTAATCTTATGTTTATTTTTTGCTTGTGACTACTATAAAATAATGATAAAATTTAGTCAGCATATTTTGTGAGGTGTAACGTGAAAACTTTAGCTAATGATATTAAAAATAAAAGCTTTAAAAACGCATATCTTTTATGCGGTGAAGAAGAATATTTAAAACTTAATTATAAGAACCGGCTGATTAAATCCATTGCCGGTGATGATACAATGAATCTTGGAATGTACGAAGGAAAAAACATTGACATTAACGAAGTTATAGACAGTGCGGAAACTGTTCCTTTTTTTGCTGAATACAGACTTATTGTTATGGAAAATACCGGTCTTTTCAAAAGTGGCGGGGAGCAGCTTGCCGAGTATATGAAGACTATTCCTTCAACTACTATTTTTCTCTTCGTTGAAAGCGATGTAGACAAGCGTAGCAAAATGTACAAGGCTGTAAAATCCGCAGGTTACATCTGCGAAATAAACCGACAGACTGAAAATGATATTGCAATTTGGGCTGCAAGAATTTTTGATTACAATGGCAAGAAAATCACAAAAGCCAATATGTCATACCTTATTGCCAGCGTTGGCACCGACATGGAAGTCTTATCAAGAGAAATCGAAAAGCTTATTAGCTACGCATTAAACAAGAACGTTATTTCTAAAGAAGACATTGACGCTGTTTGCATAAAACAGCTTAACGTTAGAATTTTTGATATGATGGATGCAATTTCCGTAAAGAATCAAAAGAAAACCTTGGACTGTTATTATGAATTAATTGCAGAAAAAGAACCTCCTATGAGAATCCTTTTTATGATAAGCAGACAGTTTAATCTTATGCTTCAGGCTAAAGACCTTTCATCCCGCGGAATGAACCGCGAACAAGTGGCACACACAATGGGCGTTCAAAGCTTTATAGCCGGCAAATGCATCAACCAATGCCGTAATTTCTCAATGGCCGAACTAAAATCAGGGCTCGCTGAAAGCGTAAACACCGAATCCCTAATTAAATCAGGAATGATGGACGAAAACATAGGGGTTGAAATGCTGCTGGTAAAATATAGTAAGAGAAACTAAAAAAGAAGTTGCAGAAAACTGCAACTTCTTTTTTATTCACAATTGTAATTATGCAACTGTGTTAACTAATTTTGTTAATCTTGAAATCTTTCTAGCAACGTTGTTCTTGTGGTAGATACCCTTTGAACCAGCCATTTCGATAAGCTTTGTAGCTGCAACTAAAGCTGTGTTAGCTGCTTCCTTATCGTTAGCTGCAACAGCTGCTTCAACTTTCTTAACAGCTGTCTTAACTGCTGACTTAGCTGCCTTATTTCTTTCGTACTTTGTCTGATTAACTAAAATTCTCTTTTTTGCTGACTTAATGTTTGCCATTTTTGTCCACCTCCGTGAAAAATCTAATTGTGATTTCCGTTGAGAGAGATTGGAAATCAAGTTTCACCATCTGCGCCATTGGAAATGCGGACGTTTGACGCAGACACTAAAAATTATTCTAGTAAAAAAAATATATATTTTCAATATTATTTTTTAAATTTTCATTTAATTTTTTACCGTATAGTTATACCACCTTTTTCATACGTCCTATATATCACCCCACCCTGCTTTAGTAATCTTTCCATTGTTTCATTTCCAGGATGTCCGTATGAGTTGTTTTTCCCCACAGATATTATGCTGTACTTTGGATTTACTTTTTTCAGAAATTTTTCTGAGCTTGAATAGTTTGAACCGTGATGTGCCACTTTTAGGACTGTGTAGTTTTCTTCTATATCATCTTTTATTTTCTCTTCAATTTCCTTTGATATATCTCCTGTCAGCAGTATTTTTGAAGTTTTATTTTTAACGGAAAGCACTGTACAGTAGTCGTTTTTATCCGATGCTGTTGTTGTGGTTTCCGGATATATGCACTTAATTTTCGTTTTGCCAAGGCTCAATGTATCTCCCTTTTTTATGTACAAAACATTGATTTTTTTTAACTTTGCTTTTTCAATCAGTTCATTGTAAGTATCATCCTTCATATTAATGTCTGGCATCACAAGGTTTTTAATTCTTATTCTGTTGGAGTTATTATTTTCTAAAATTTCCAGTATACCGCTTATATGGTCTTTGTCCGTATGGGTTATTATGGAATAGTCGATTGTTCCTATGCCTTCGGCTTTTAAGTATGGCACTATGCAATTTTTTGCCACCTGTTTTTCAGACGTACTGCCCCCATCTACCATAACTTTCGTTCCATTATCTCCATGTATCAATATGCCGTCACCCTGTCCCACGTTAATAAATGTTATGTAAAACCCCGGATTTGGAATATAATATATCAAACAATTTAGTAGCAAAAATCCTACAATGCAAGCTAATCTTAGTTTTACATTTTGACCCTTTATTCTTCTCTCTTTTTTAGCTTTCTTTTCCAGTACAAGTCCTGTTTCTTTTTTTATTATGTTCCTTTCCTTCTCAGCCCTTGTATACTTAGTTCTTATGTTTTTAAGTCCAAACAAAACCACAAGTAATATTGCATAATAAACTATAATTATAGTCACTTTAGGTTGTCCAACCACTATACTTGCAACTGAGCTTTTGTTAATTATGTTACACAGAAATGTGTAAAGTTCCAATATTCCACAGCCGGGAAATATTACAGCTTTTCCAAAGCCAAACATTATGCATGAACAAAATATTCCCACAATTGAAGATACAATTACCACGCTCATTAAAGGCACTACAACTATGTTTAACAAAAAAGAAAATGTTGGCAGTTCATAATAATTCCACGCCAGTATTGGATTCATTACCAAACTTATTGTAAAATTAGCACTTAAGACTTTGATTATTTTATTATCCGTGTTCAAAATTTCTTCAACTATTGGCAAGATAAGCACTATAGCTATAATTGCCCCAAAGGACATTTGAAATCCACTATTACAAACCACAAAAGGGTTCTGAACAAGCAACACAAGTCCTGCAAGGGATATGGCTGTTATGGCATCGTATTTTCGTCCAAGAACTTCCCCTATTATTTTTAGTATAAACATTATTATTGCCCTCATTGTTGAAATTCCAAAACCTGACATTATTCCAAAACTCAAAACAACAGGTATGGATACTGCTGCTGAAAAAAGAAATCTGAATCTTCTTCTAAGCAATCTGTAAATTGCCATGCCGATAAAGCTAATGTGTAGCCCGCTTATGGCGAGTATATGTGCTATTCCTGACACCGAATATAACTCCTTTATGTCACTGTCAAGGTCGGTTTTGTCCCCAAGGATTATTGCGCCGATTATTCCATTCTTATTATTTATAATAGAAAATATCCCCTTATTATCACTGCAAAGCTTTTCCAGTCTTTCAATTATTTCCATTCTCAATTCATAAAGTCCCTGTCTTATTCCGCTGTAATCACTGTTTATTACTTCAATGGTTCCTGCTTCTATTTTTCCATAAAAACCTAATGACAGATAATATTTTCTTGAATCAAAATTTCCCTTATTGGCAGCTTCTTCAAACTGTCTTAACTTTCCCATTACTTTTATAATATTTCCTATTTTTACATTAGGAATCTTCTCTGTATTTACAAATATTCTTTTAACACTTACGCTCTTTTCTCCATTCTCCACTTCTACAACTTTTAAATAAATATTTGTACCAAATGCAGTATTTTCTATTTTGTATATTTTTCCCTGTACAATTACAGTATTTTCCTTCAAATCATATATATGATTCCGTGTTGTAATTTCGTTACTCATTAACATAAATCCCATAATTAAAGTAAAAAAAATCACCACAAAAGCACCCATATCTTCATATGCTTTTATGATGATTTTTCTAATAACTATAATTGCCAGCACAATGCATGGCACTGCTATATTCAAGTCAAAAACAGCTATTACCTCTCCAAGTACAAAAGCCAGTAATATCCAAAATACCGGTCTTTTTATAACTGTCACTCCTTTTTTATTTATTTTTCTGTTCAACCAAATCCAAATTTCTTATAAAAGGCTCTGCCAATGAAATATCGTCGTGATATTTTAAAGCTGAATCACCCTCTACACTTATCTGAACCTTATGAATGTTATCAAGTTCCAATAAAGAATTTACGATTGAGTATATTACAAGCTTGTTGGAAACCGTACTCTGTTCCGTTAAGAAATTGTCTCCAAAATCCACATAACATATGTTTCCGGCTGTTGCAACACTTATAAGCTCTGTGTCACTTGTAAGGGTGGCTGTATATTTTCCTTTCTGCGGGCCCTTAATAAGTTGCTCAACTATAAACTGCTCTTTTGATTTTCCACTGTAAGATGCATTGTTAAGATTGTATTCCTTTAATTTAGTACCTTTCTTATTGGCAAAATACAACTTGAAATCATCCTTGTTCTTATCTGCTAAATCCCCTCTTAATCCCGAAATAAAATCAGATGCTTTCATTGCCGTTACTGTTTTGTCGTCTCCTGTCTGTCCATATGGTACACCCCTTATTGTAAATGCCACATAGTCAACACCGTCAATCTGATTAAGAGTGCAAACTACTGCTGTCCTGCACAATACTTCCACCTGTGGATTTAAAACATTATAACTTTCGCCAAAATCCACTGTTAAAAGTCCATCTGCCAAAGTATAACCGTTAACTGTTACAGTGTCCGGGATTGCTTTTTTAGCATTGTCCTTACCATTACTTTGCAATGCCTTAAGTGCTTCAGAAATCTGATTTTCAGTTTCGCCTTCCTGAAGTTTGTAACTTTCCGTAACTAATTTTGTATTTGCTGTATTAACATAATACATCTGAAAGCCTTTTTCTGCTTTAGTTACTGACTTGTTTCCACAGCCCCACAAAGTTGCAATAAGACTTACAACTAATATTAAATTAACTATATTTTTGATAGTTCTTTTCATACCTTTCAATCTCCATTTATGCAATGTACTTAAGAGGTATACGTACAGTAAATGTTGTACCTTCTCCCTCTTTACTGTGAATCTTAATGGAACCATGGTGCTTCATAACTATTTCCTTAGTTATGGCCAGACCAAGACCTGTTCCTCCTGTCTCCCTTGAACGTGCCTTGTCAACTCTAAAGAATCTTTCAAAAACTCTGTCCTGATTTTCTTCAGAAATTCCAATTCCTGTATCTGTTACTTTTAAATAAAAATACTGGTGGTCTGAATTTAATGACGCCGTAACAGTTCCATCTGTATTGTTGTACTTTATTGCATTTTCAACTAAGTTAGTCGCCACACTTGCAAACTTAAGTTCATCTACGTCTGCAATAACCGGTCGGAAACTTTCAAATATTAATTCAATGTTTTTGCTTTCAGCTATAGGCTTTAATCTCTTAAGAACAGCTTCCAATATTTCATTAATATTAACTGATGAAATATTAATTTCCGACTCTGATTTTTCCATTCTTACCAATGCCAAAAGGTCTGTTATTATGTCATTTTCCCTGTCTATTTCTTTTGAAATATCATGCAAAAATTCCTGATATAATTCTTCCGGCAATCCCTGCTGACCTAAAAGTGAATCAGCCAAAACTTTCATTGACGTAATAGGTGTCTTTAATTCATGTGACACATTAGATACAAATTCCTGTCTTGATTTTTCCTGCGTATTTAATTTGTTTACAAGCTGACGAAATTCGTTACTTATATCCATTACTTCCCGGTAATCTTTTTCTTCTTCCATATTGCCCTTTGCAATTTCTTCAATGGAAATACCGATTCTCTTAATTGGTTTTGTAAACATAACTGCGCATAACCAACTTGCAAATAAAGCAAAAATCAAAACAAGTACATCTGCAATGGCCACATTTCTTACTATATAATCCTTGTAATCAACTGCATCTGCTGTTGAATAATTGATGTATAAAGAACCTATAACCGTGGTTTTAGTCTCTCCTTCACCGTCTGAAACAGTTGATGTAATAGGTATCGCAAATTCTATGTAATTATGACTCTTGCTATCAACCTGAACAGTCTCACCCTTAAAACTTTTAATAACATTTTCAGATATACATGTCTTGCCTTTTTCACTGCTATTGCTATCCTTAATAATAACATATCGGCTGTTTACAACCTGGATTCGACAATTATATTCCTTGGCTAACTGTTCAATCTGGGCATCTACAATATCAATGTTCTCATTGGACTGGTCCAAATAATTATTGTTAATAATATTATTCTTTAGCATTGTATTGTTAGCCTTAAAGCTGTCTATTCTGTTTTTTAAATAATTCTTTGTTGTTACGTTAACAATAAATATGCTTGAAG
>ENA-UOIY01002701-UOIY01002701.1-human-gut-metagenome-genome-assembly--contig:-P114-NODE-2701-length-12671-cov-5.008640_pt1 | contig 12671 bp, 18 predicted proteins | sample MGYA00242335_ERZ723882 | MGnify/ENA metagenome assembly ERZ723882
AGCTACGGAGTAAGAAAGCAAACGAACAATCAACATGAGAACAAATCCGAATAGGGGCAATGCCGGAAGGCTTTTGCAGCTGCGACGAGCTGCGTGAGAAGGGAGCGTGCGGCGAGATGCGATCCGAGACAAACAAAGAGTTCCCGATGCGGCTGCGAAGGCTGCGGGAACAGAAGCGGATGAAACGGCGCGTTCTGGGCGAGCTTTGCGGACTCGGAAAAAACGCCATCGGCCGGTACGAGCGCGGCGAACGGGAGCCTACGCTCTCGGCTGTGGTCGCGCTGGCCGATTTTTTCGGCGTGTCGGTCGATTATATGCTCGGGAAGGACGAAAACCAATCGCAAACAAAAAAACCGGAAAAAAATTTTTGAAGTCGTACCCTGTTGGGGGAAAAATGCTTTTGATCTGTGTTATGATGAACATGCGCACAGGGAACAGAGCCTTGAGCCGATTTCCCGTTTGCGCTTTGCGATCCTCCTATTCCCTTTCTTTCTTCTCGGGGGCGCGGCACACCTCCGCCGCGCCCACATGCCAACGGTTCGCCGCATGAGGCGGCCGTGGTACAAAACAAAACCGGCGTGCCCGTCTCGCTGAAAAGACGGGAGGGAAGGGATTGCGGGAAACACAGCGGAGTCAGGGATGGGAACGTATGGAACTTGTCAGGCGAAAACTGGAAGAAATCAGGGAATACCCAAACAACCCGCGCAAAAACGAGCAAGCGGCAGACGCGGTGGCGGAGAGTATACGACAGTGTGGATATATAGCGCCGATCATTGTAGATGAGTGTGGCGTCATTCTCGCAGGGCATACGCGATACAAGGCGCTGCAAAAACTCGGACGCGATGAGGCCGAGGTGGTTGTGAAGGCGGGGCTGACCGATGAGCAGAAAGCTAAATACAGGCTGCTGGATAACAAAACCGGCGAACTGGCTGACTGGGACTTCGGATTGCTGGAAGAGGAACTGGAGGGATTGGATTTCGGAGAGTTGGAGCTTGATTGGGGCGTCGATATGGAAGAAGTCCCGGAAGTCGCAGAGGATGATTACGAGGTTGTCCCTCCGGCAGAGCCGAGATCAAGGATGGGTGACATATACCAGCTGGGGCGGCATCGTCTTATGTGCGGTGATAGCATAGACAAAAAAAATATAGACACCCTTCTCGATGGTGAAAGAGCAGACATGGTTTTTACTGATCCGCCATACGACATGGAAATGGGTGGGCAAGGTTGTTTTAAAAAGTCAATGCAAAATTGCAAAGGCAGGATAGACAGTATTATAAAGTTTGACCCGTTTGTGTTGTCCTATCTTCCGGAACTTAATATAAACAGTTTCTATATTTTTACATCAAAAAACGGCATTTCAAAATATATAGAAATTTTCAAGGAGTTGAATTATGACATCCTGTGCTGGTGCAAAACAAATCCAGTCCCATTTACGAGCGGATCATTTTTGCCGGATGTTGAGTATCTTATGTATTTCAGCAGGAGAGGAAGAGTGTGGAACAACTCATTGAAGCCGACGTCTATATACCGAAAATATTATGTCACACAAAAACTGCAAGGAAGAATCGACGGCGGCGGTAATTTGCACCCGACAATGAAACCGCTCGAAATCATAGCAGACAAGGTCAGAATTAGCTCAAATGAGGGAGGCGTGGTTGTCGACATTTTTGGGGGTTCTGGCTCTACTTTGATGGCGTGCGAACAAGTGAACAGAAGATGTTACATGATGGAAATTGACCCGCGCTATGTAGATACCATCATCGACAGGTGGGAAAAGTTTACGGGGGGAAAAGCGGTGTTGCTTAATGAGCAACGGTAGAAGGTGGTGGTAATCCGTGCCAGCATGGAGGCTAACGAAAGAATTTGACGGAAAAGCGTTTTCGGACTTAATTGGTTTAGGATGTGGACAGGATAGAGCGGCAGGGGGTGTGAATTATGGCAAGGCCGCGAAAAGAAATCAACCAAAAGCAATTTGAGAACCTGTGCGGCCTGCAATGCACCAAAGATGAAATATGTGCATTTTTCGACGTTACGGACAAAACGCTCGAAAGCTGGTGCAGACGCACGTATAAAGCGGGTTTTTCCGAAGTATTCTCCCAAAAGAGAGGTCTTGGGAAAATATCGCTGCGCAGAAGCCAGTGGAGATTGGCGGAAAAGAGTGCCACGATGGCGATATGGTTGGGGAAACAGTATCTTGACCAGAAGGACAGGATTGAAAGCACCGTGGACGGCGAAGTAACCGTAGTCATCGATGTCTAAGGTCCTGTTGTCTGAGCATATCGGACCGGCGTTCCGTGCGCTCGCGCGCGATGTGTTCGAGCACGGACATACGCACTACGATCTCTCGGGCGGCCGCGGGTCGCTGAAATCCTCCTTCGTGTCGCTGCTTGTGCCGCTGCTGCTGATTGCAAATCCGGGTACGCACGCGCTCGTGATGCGGAAGGTCGCCAATACGATCCGCGACAGCGTTTACGCGCAGTACATATGGGCGGTCGCGGAGCTGGGTATGGCGCATTTCTGGGACGCGAAGGTCAGCCCGCCGGAGCTGATCTACCGCCCGACAGGGCAGAAGATTATGTTCCGCGGCGCGGACGACCCGATGAAGATCAAGTCCATCAAGGTGCCGTTCGGATATATCGCCGTCACACACTTTGAGGAAAAGGACCAGTTTGCGGGACGCGCCGAAATACGCGCCGTCTTACAATCCACGATGCGCGGCGGCGGCAGATACTGGAACTTTGAGAGCTATAACCCGCCGATCTCGCGCGACAACTGGGCGAATACGGACAGCCTTGAGGAACGTGCGGACAGGCTGTGCCACAAAAGCACGTATCTGGAAGCGCCGCCCGAGTGGCTCGGCGGGCAGTTCATCCTGGAAGCCGAGCACCTGAAGGAAACCGACGAACGCGCGTACCGGCACGAGTATCTCGGCATTCCCGTAGGTACCGGCGGCAACGTGTTCGATAATCTGGAGCTGCGGGAGATCACGGACGAGGAGGTCGGGCGCTTTGACCGCATCTATCAGGGCGTGGACTGGGGATATATGCCCGACCCGTTCGCATTCATACGCGCACACTATGACAAGGCGCGCGAAACGATCTATCTGATAGACGAAATCTATCAGAATAAGCTGTCCAACGAGCAGAGCGCGGGCATCATCAGGGAGCGCGGGTATCTTGACGCATACATCATATGCGACAGCGCGGAGCCGAAAAGCATTGCGGACTTCCGTGCAATGGGGCTTCCCGCAAAGGCGGCGGCGAAAGGACCGGGCAGCGTGGAATACGGCATGAAGTGGCTGCAGCGGAGGAAGATCGTCATTGACCGCAGGAGAACGCCGCACGCGTATGACGAATTCGTGAATTATGAATATGCGCGCAGCAGGGACGGCGAAATCATCAGCGGCTATCCCGACGAGAAAAACCACCTGATCGACAGTTTAAGGTATGGACTTGAACCGATAAGCCGACGAATGGGAGTAATGGCATGACGATAATCGACAAACTCAGGGAATTGGGCTACGCTACGGTAGATGCGGATTTCTACCGCAAGGTAGACGAATGGAAAAGCTGGTACGCCGGAGACGTGAAAGGCTTCCATCGGTACAGGGTCAGAAACGGACATGGCACGCTGGAGTGCAAACGGCACACGCTGAATATGGGCAAGAAAATCCCCGAGGACTGGGCGAACCTGCTGATGAACGAGAAGGTCAAGATCACGCTCGAGGGGAAGGCGGAGCAGGATTTTGTAGACGGCGTACTCGAGGAGAACAATTTCCGCGTCAAGGCCAACGAGATGCAGGAGCTTGCCTTTGCGCTCGGGACGGCGGCGTTTATTCCCCGCGTCGTCGGGATGCAGGCCACGGAGCAGGGGCCGGTCCCCGGCAGCGCGGGCGGGATCGTACTGGATTACGTGACGGTAGAGAACATATTTCCGCTCGCGTGGCAGAACGGCGTCATTACCGAGTGCGCGTTTTCGAGCATTGTTACGCGGAACGGAAAGGATTACTGCTATTTGCAGATCCATCACAGGGTCAACGGCATATACGATATTGAAAACCGCGTATACGCATACCGAAACGGCAACGCAGACGAGGAGCTGTCCCTGACGGATGTACCGGGCTTTGAGCGCGTCCCGCCCGTGGTCCACACCGGCACGGACAAGAGGCAGTTTGTGATAGACCGCCCGAACATCGCCAACAACGTCGACCCCGGGATACCGCTGGGCGTGTCTGTATACGCGAACGCCATCGACGTGCTGCGCGGCGCGGACGTGGCGTTTGACAGCTATGTCAACGAATTCGTGCTCGGAAAGAAGCGGATTATGGTCAAGCCCTCCGCGACAAATTATCTTGACGGCGATCCGGTGTTCGACAGCAACGATATCGTGTTTTATGTGCTGCCGGAGGACACGCAGGACGAGTCGGTCATTACGCCGATCGATATGTCGCTCCGCACGGCGGAGCACAGCACGGGCATACAGGACAATCTGAACCTGCTTTCCAGCAAGTGCGGGTTCGGCGAGGTGCATTACCGGTTCGACGGCGGGAATGCCGCGACCGCCACGCAGGTCGTTTCCGAAAACAGCACGCTGTTCCGCACGCTGAAGAAGCACGAAATCATTCTCGAATCGGTACTCAAGGAGCTGTGCCGTATCATCCTGCGGCTCGGGAATACGGCGATGAACCGAGGCCTGAACGAGGATGTGGAAATTTCCGTCGACTTTGACGACAGCATCATCGAGGACAAGGCCGCCGACTTCGCGCGGGATATGCAGCTTCTCAGCGCCGGCATCCTCAACGACTGGGAGTTCCGTGCGAAGTGGCTCAACGAGGACGAGGCTACGGCAAAGGCGGCGCTGCCGAGGATGCAGGATTTGACGACGGAAAGGCAGGAGGAGATTGAGTGATGGGTGGCAGAGGGAGCACTGGAGGTTACAAAAAAGGGAATGCGTTGCAAGATGCTTTAAATTATGCAAGGGAAATTACACAACAAAAGATAGAGGCAGTCAAAAGCGGAAAGAACAAAATCTCATATGAATTTAACGGGAAAACATACAATCAATATTATTACGGAGGAGCATGGCACGACAGGCCGTCATCGATGACAAGGGTAAAAGAATATCAAATTGGAGATATAGACAAAATTATTAACGCGCAAAAGAAGCAGAGGGGAAAATGATGGGTGGCAGAGGGGCAGCGGCGGAAAAAATTTCATTAAACGAATATCTTGGGAAGCGTGGACTTTCACTTCCAATCAGCGACTATATGCTCGATAAGGAAAGAAACCCTCATTCATTGACGCATAGACAGAGAGTTAAATTGGAACAAGACACTCTAAAAGCGGCAAGAGAGTATTCAGATAAAAGAAATGCCGCAATTAAAGAATATAATTCGAAAATCGCGTCAGGAGAATTAGTTAAGAAATCAAGGATAGAGGTTTTAATAGAAACGGCAAAAGGACACCCGGATAACCCATCTGTTATGGCAGCAAGACGTACGCTTGAAAAAAGAGGGATCGATTGGAGAACAGGGAGGAAACGGGAAAAAACACAATGATTAATTTTGAAAATTTAGACAAATTTGTGTTTCCAGGGATTGGACGTTATGGTATTCCGCAAATCGATCCGGTTAAAACGTACCCGAAGGGCGAATTCATCCCGATGAATTACGCGAATTCGGCCAAAAGTCCCGAAAGCAAGATCGTGCATTGCTTTGTAGACGATTACCAATTCGTCCGGTACTGGAACAGACCTTATACATATATCCCGACACTGTCAAAGTTTAAGGCGGTGTGTTCGCCCGACTTCTCTACGTATACAGATATGCCGCTTGCCATGCAGATATATAACCACTACCGAAAGCACTGGGTCGCGGCATATTGGCAGCTTCACGGACTCACGGTGTATCCGACCGTCGGATGGAGCGATGAGAGCAGCTATGCGTGGTGTTTTGACGGCGAGCCGGTTGGCGGAGTGGTGGCCGTTTCGAGCGTGGGAACGCAACAGAACAATGAGAGCAAACGGCTGTTCCTTCGGGGATATGAAGAAATGATGAAGCGGCTGGAGCCGAAGTGGATCATCTTTTACGGGAATGTGCCGGAAGAATGCGACTGGAATGTGATTCGGGTGAAGCCGCACTATGATGAGATCGTAAAACGAAGGGAAAGAAAATGGGCGGACGCGGTGCAGGCAGCGGGACAAGCGTAAGGGGCAAACCTTACGGAAGCGAGTATAAAACCGTTTGCCAATCAGGCAACATCAAGTTTGTGCGCTATAACGAAGGCAAACTTGCGACCGCTCCAATGGAAACAATGACGCGCGGGCGCGTGTATGTAACGGTCAACGACAATGACACGCTTAAATTCATTTCATACTATGACGCAATGAATAAGCGAGTCAAGCAGATCGACCTTGACAGGCCGCATAAAGGCGTTTCGCCGCATACGCACCACGGATACGAACATAGCGAAAATGACAGTGCAAAAGGATTTGCGAATCTGACAACCGAAGAAAAGAAAATGGTTGACCGCGTCAAAAGAATATGGTATAATCGGCACAGCAAGCAGTAGTGTAAGGGCAGCACGCCTTGATGGAGGCAGTCCCGATTCAAGCGCGGGCGCTTGCTATGCCGTAAGGTACAGAAATGTATCTTGCGGCATTTTGTTTTGGATAGGAGATAGAATGATGAAAACGCGCGAGGAAGTTGTACGGGATATAAACGAACTTGTTTTGCATACGGTTCGGAGCAATCCGAACGAGCACGGAGAAATCTCCGTTGTGCTTCCCTGTCCGTCGGGAATGCACATTTCGCCGCAGGACATAACGTCTGTGCGTTTGAGCGACTTCAGAGACAGGGTGCTCGCAAGTTCGGAAACGGATGTGGTCGCAGAATGGCTGAAACGGGAATCCGGCGGGAACATAGAGGTACATTGCATTTCCGGTGTGGTATCTGCCGATGACGCAATACCCGTTTAGTCCGGCATTTCTTGACGCGCTGCCGGAGCGGCTCGCAGGCCTGTTCCGCGAGCTCGACAACACGCTGCTGACGGAGATATGCACCCGCCTCAACCTTTCCGGCCGGCTCAACGAGGTGACGGTGCAGGCCATCCGCGCGCTGCGCGCGCAGGGCATAGACCTGTCGGAGATCGAAGAGGCCATACGCAAAACGACGGGAACCGGCGAAAAGGAGCTGGAAAGGCTGCTGGACGACGTCGTGGCTCGGAACCGGCAGTATTATCGGGAGGTCGCCGACTTTGCAAGAATCACCGCGCCGGAGGTCGTCGTCGGTGCCGCAGCCGTTGATGCGATACGCCGCCAGACGCTCGACACGTACCGCAACATCACGCAGTCTATGGGGTTTTTGGTGGATAACGGACGCACGATGCTGCTGCCTGCGGATACATACCAATGGGCATTGGACAGCGCGGCGCTCCGAATACAGACGGGCGCGATCAGCTATAATCAGGCGATTTTCGGCGCGGTCACGCAGCTTGCGGACAGCGGCATCAGGGTCGTATCTTATGAGAGCGGCCACAAAGACCATGTGGATGTGGCCGTGCGCCGTGCCGTTATGACCGGCATCAATCAGCTCAACCAGGCCTACCGCGAACAGGCGATGGAGGATTTGGAAACCGACCTTGTGGAGATCACGGCGCATCTCGGCGCGCGGAACATCGACGGACCGAACGGTTGGGAGAACCACGCCGCGTGGCAGGGAAAAGTGTACCGATGGGCGGAGAAAAGCACCGACCCTTTCGCGCAAAGCGAATACGCGGATTTCGCGGACACCTGCGGATACGGTTCCGTCACGGGCATCGGCGGCGCGAACTGCCGGCACAGCTTCTGGCCGTTTATCGACGGCATAATGGAACGGACGTATACCGACGAAGAGCTCGAGGCGATGAAGCCCGAAAACCGTCCCAAGATCGAATTTGAGGGGGTGGAGTATGACGACTATCAGGCCACGCAGAAGCAGCGCGAAATCGAACGCACCTACCGCAGGCTGACGCGCAGGGAAACGGCATATTCGGCGGCGGGGCAGACGGAGGCCGCGCAGTCGGCAATCACCCGCAGAAAGCGGCTTATGGAGAAATATGAAGCCTTCAGCAAGGCCGCAGGGCTGCGCACGCAGTACGAGAGGATGCGGGTGACATACAGATGATTCAACGATTTGTCCGACAGGACGTTAAACAAGGAGAATGACGATGGAAAACGAACACAACGTGCAGGACAGTTCGCCCGAGGCGGAATCCACAGGCACGGAAAACACTGCGGGGCAGACCGCAGGAGCGGCGTCTGCGCAGGAAAAGACGTTCACGCAGGCCGAGGTGGATGCACTCATCCGCGACCGGCTCGGCAGAGAACGGAGCAAGTACCCGACCAAAGACGAGCTTGACGCATACCGTGCGTGGAAGATCAGCCAGCCGTCCGAAAAGGAGCGCTGGGACGACCTGAACGGCCGGCTTGCGTCTGCGGAAGCGGAGCGTGACCAGCTCAAACGCGAGCTGTACATCGTGCGGAAGGGGATCACCGGCGAGGAGGCGGAATTCATCGCCTTCAAGGCCGGAAAAATGGTCGACGGCAAGACCACGTTCGAGCAGGCGGTCGACGCACTGGCTGCGGAACGGAAAAGGACGACGTTCGACTGGACCGCGCCGGTCGGCGACGGACAGAAAACGCAGTCGAACGAAATGAACGCGCTCATCCGCGGCGCGTTTCAGTAATGGCGTCCGGCCGATGGCCGGACAAACGAATGAAGAAAGGAGCCGATCATGGCTGTAATTACCAGAGAAAATCTTTCCGGTCTTATCCCGGAACCCGTAACCCGTGAGATCATTCAGGGCGCTGTCGCCCAATCCACCATCCTTCGGATGGCGCGGCGGCTGCCGAATATGACCTCGAAAACGCAGACGCTGAACGTCCTCGACGCGCTCCCGATGGCGTATTTCGTCAACGGTGAGGCGACCGAGAGCGACGCCACGACGTCGCTCAAAAAGACCACTTCGATGGAATGGAGCAAGAAAAAAATCTACGCCGAAGAAATTGCGGTCATCGTCCCGATTTCCGAGTCCGTGCTCGATGACGCGAACTACGATATCTGGGGCGAGGTGAGACCGCGTCTCGTGGAACAGTTCGGCAAGGTCATCGACAAGGCCATCCTGTACGGTACCGACAAGCCCGCGTCCTGGCGCGCCGGCCTTGTGCCGTCGGCGACGACAGCCGGCGCCGTTGTTGCCGCGACGCCCGACATCTATGCCGACATTATGGGCGAGAACGGCGTAATCGCGAAGGTGGAGGAGAGCGGATACCTGCCGAACGGCGTTGTGGGCGCGATTCAGCTCCGGTCGAAGCTGCGCGGGCTTACGGACGCCAACGGGCAGCCCATTTTCAAAGCCGATATGCAGGGCGCTACGAATTACGCGCTCGACGGTATGGATATGTACTTCCCGACGAACGGCGCGTTCGACCCGTCCGCATCGCTCGCCATCGTCGGCGACTGGACGCAGCTTGTGTACGCGATCCGGCAGGACATCACGTTCAAAATCTTCGATTCCGGCGTGATTCAGGACCCGTCGAGCGGGGACATCAAGTACAACCTCATCCAGAACGATATGGTCGCGCTGCGCGCGGTCATGCGTCTCGGCTGGGAGATTCCGAACCCGATCAACGCATACAACGCCAATCTGGACAACGCCTTCCCGTTCGCGGTCTATGCCGCTGCGACCGGTACGATCAGCACCGTAGACGTAACGCCCGCCACGCCGACCGTAGCAAAGGGCAGCGGCCAGCAGTTCGCGGCTTCCGTTTCCGGCACCGGCGGACCTTACAGCACGGCGGTGACGTGGAGCGTATCCGGCGCGTCTGCCGTTGCCGCAGGCACGCAGATCAGTCAGTCCGGCTACCTGACCGTCGATGCGGCCGAGACCAACACCACCCTGACCGTGACGGCCAAGTCCAGGCAGACGCCGTCCGTGACCGATACCGCCACCGTAACCGTATCGGGGGGTTAAACGAACTGCTGATTGAGCCTGCGTCCGTTGATCCCGTGAACCCCGAAGGCATGACAAAAGCGGAGCTGCTGGAGTATGCCGGGGCCAACGGGATCGGGGGCGTCAGCAGTTCGATGCTCAAGGCTGACATTCTGGCCGTCATCAGGGGGGCAGTGTAATGGCATACGCAGATTATACGTATTACACGGATACCTACCTCGGCACGGCCGTCAAAGAATCCGATTTCCCGCGCCTTGCGCTGCGCGCGTCCTCCTATCTGGACTATTACACGATGGGAAAGGCGGCGAAAAACGCCGGGCTGGACGCGCTGAAAATGGCCTGCTGCGCCCTTGCGGAGCAGATTCAGACCATAGAAGCGGCGCAGGCGCTCGCGCAGAGGGCTGTTTCCGCCTCGCCGGAATCCGGCGGGGCGGGAGAGCTGCAGAGCCAGAGCGTCGGGAGCTGGTCAAAGACCTACCGCAGCGGCGGGGACAGCGCGCAGCAGGCGATGGCGTCGGCAAAGGCGGCATCGGACGGGCTTGCGGCCGTCGCGCGGCAGTATCTGGCCGGAACGGGACTTCTGTATCGGGGGACGGCGTTCGGCTGTTCGCCGGACAACCAAAGCTCGTGACCGCACGAGCCTTAAGGAGGGTTTGTTGTGTTTCCGCACACGGTGACGCTGTATAACGTCGAAACAATGACCGATATAACATCCTTTGAGGAAACATCGGTGAACCACATCACGGTGCTTCGCGGCGTGCTGCTGGACGCGGTCAAGGGACGCAACGTCAACGAGAGCGGCCTTGTGTCCGCCGATGCGGTGACGCTGTACATCCCCGTGGACGTTGACGCGACGGACGGCGTCACGGGCGCGCCCAAGCAGTACGCCGGCCCCGTGGTGTTCAACAATGCGTCAACGGACAAGACCGGCCTTTGGACGCTCTCTGTCGGAGGCGGCTGCTTTTTCGTCAAGGGCGAAGCGGTGCACCCCGATTGGAAGCCGTCCACCATCGACGCCGCATATGACGACGTATATGATGTTTCAAAGGTGGACTTCAAGGACTTCGGCGGCGATATGTCGCATTGGGAGGTCGGAGGCGTTTAATGCTCAGATTCAGCATACACAACGACCTCGGCGACGCGCTGGAGCAAACGATTCTCCGTGCGTCCTCGAAGGCGGAAGAGACGCTCACGCAACAGGTCGCAAGGGACACGGACGACTTTGTTCCGATGCTGACAGGCTCGCTGAAAAACCGGACGATCGTGGACGGCAATCTGATCGTCTATCCGGGCCCCTATGCGCGGTACCTGTATTACGGCAAGAAGATGGTCGACGCAGCGACCGGCAAGGGGCCGATGAAGATCATCGGAGACGACGGCGTGCCGGTCTGGCGGTTCCGCAAGGGCGCGACGCTCAAGGTCAAGTACGGAGCGGACAACGAACTGAAGTTTACCAAAACGCACCACAAAAATGCGCAGGCGTTCTGGTTCGACGCCAGCAAGGCGCAGAATCTCGACAAATGGCTGCGCATCTCGGAAAGGATGGTGAAGGATGAACTCTGATAAGGAGATCGCGTCCATAGAGGACGCGGACAAAATCTCACGCTATGTGTCCGTGTGGGTGAACACGTTTCCCGAAAAGCCTGTTCCGATCATCAGGTTCGAACATATGGAGCTTGAAAAAGTCTCGGAGGCGCAGATGTCGGCGCAGATGTCGCTGGAAACCGTTCAGGGCACGCGGATCACAAAGCGGTATATCCTCGGCGGTTATCAGGCGGAATATTCGTTCCGGCTGGTGTACCGCATCCATCCCGATAAGAGCAACGATATGCGTCTGGATGCGGAGGAGCTTCTGAACCGTTTCGGAGACTGGGCGTCCAAGAACCTCCCCGACCTCGGGGAAGGCGTTACCGCCCGCCGTGTGGAGCAGACGACGCAGTCCGCAAAGCATGTCGCATACACGGACGGGGACGAGGACTATCAGATTATGATGAAGCTGACCTATGAGGTGCTGTAGTCCGGCCGAAGGCCGAACTTGTGGCGGCCAAAGCGTAAAAACCAAAACAGAAAGGACAAAACGAAATGGCAGATTTGACATTCAACACAACGGCAGGCCAGACGGTGGACCGCGCGCTGCTGGTGCTCTACCTGAACACCGGCGAGAGCGGAACGCCCAAGTGGTCGCCCGTCGGGAAGCGCGTGGAGGATTCCAGCGCGGAATACGACTGGTCGAAGGAATCCAAGACCGATATATTCGGTCAGGTGTACACCACGCTGAAGAAGCCGACGATCACGCAGAGCTTCGACCCCTGTGAGCTGGACGCGGGCGACGCGGCGCAGCTCAAAATCTGGAACCTTGCCATCAAGGACCAGGACGCGCAGGCGCTGGCGAACCTCGACATGCTGCTTGTGCATCTCTATGCGGGCACGGCGGACACGGCGGCTTTTGCCGAGCGCTATTCGTCCTGCGCGGTCGACCCCACGTCGCTCGGCGGCGAGGGCGGCGGGAGCGTCGGGATGCCCATCGAGGTCACGTTCGGCGGCACCCGCACCACCGGCACCGCCTCGGTCTCCGGCGGCACCGTGACGTTCACTGCGGACGACGAATAGGCGACCGGGTTCACGCTTTGGTAATGTCAAGAGTTATGCGCAAAATTGATTTTGGAATCTGGCAGAAATCTA
>ENA-UOIY01002704-UOIY01002704.1-human-gut-metagenome-genome-assembly--contig:-P114-NODE-2704-length-12652-cov-4.091053_pt1 | contig 12652 bp, 6 predicted proteins | sample MGYA00242335_ERZ723882 | MGnify/ENA metagenome assembly ERZ723882
CTTCATCTCGGTTACGTAGATCACCCCTCTTTGCGTGAGCTGCTCAAACTTCTCATAGTCAATATACGCCCGGTCCATAGCCATGATGTTTCCCTTGTTCAGCGTGGAGGGCTTGAGCATGAATGAATCGTTTGTGGCTGCTGATGTGAACTTTATGTCAGATCCCCCCTCATTGACATAAATAACCGTATGCACCTTTATACCTCTCTTTTTCTTGCCGCTCTTGGGATGTCGTCCAACACCTTTAAATAGCTGGTTGGAAAACAAGGTTATGGTTGTGGAGTCGACTATTTGCAACCGTTTCATACATGTTGGGGGCTTGCGATTCCGGCTGTCCGAAGAAAACACATGCCGATAAGTGCCATATAACTGGCGATATATACTCTCAAATATAACCTCCGGACGACGCTTATTGACATCGGCAAGCGTACTTTTGCCGATTTTGAATGTGATGCCAAGATGATTGAGCTTACACGCTTAGGCAAACAAAGATGCTGTTATCTCACCTAAGGAGTCGAAACGCATTATCACGCATAGAGCATGACGACAAGATGACCCCACCCGTCAAAGCGTCTGGTATACCTTTCACCACCATTATTACGGCTGATGTGAAGTATTCTTGACTTATCTGGCAATTTTATTTCCTGGTTATAGAGAGGCTGTCCGATAAAATATGTACTTTTACCCATGGCTAAACTTTAAGTGTGGTAACTCAAAGGTAACCAAAATGGGCTGACTCCTTCAAATGGAATCAATCCTTATTTTATGACGTCAGAAAAAACTTTAGCGGGCAGCAATAATTCTTTTATCTGTTACTTATTAAGAAAGATACAACATTAAAAGCATTTGTCAAGAACCAACTGAATTTCTGCTGAGAAAAACAAAGAGAAAGCTATCTTATATATAATAAGATAACCTTCTCTCTATTTATAAACTGACTTTCCGCTTTATTCTACGGAATATCATCTCACAATATTTTGTATCAATAGATATCAGCCAACAAGTTCTTACTCTTGTAGCACACCTCCATTTTTACCACTGAATAGCTTGGTCTGTATCAGGAATCAAGCTATTAACTTTTCGTTCCATCAACATACTACCTTCAGCGCGACAAGGTACAACGATATCTTTATCTTCATACGTTGTCACATCATCATACGTATATGACATATAAATCGTCGTGAAATGATGCTCCAAATAAGGAGTTACTTCATCCAAAGACATACTAGTCGTATAAGTAGGTGCATCTCCTATGAGCTGGAAGTTCATAGCATTAGTCGGATCAGCAGGTTCAGCTGTCAACGTTCCATCTTCATTAAAGGTCAACACGATCTTGTATTTATCTCTATCCTTCAATTCTTCACTAATGATTCCTGCATAGAAAAAACATTGGTTCTCACTGACTACATGCAAAGTACGTGTACTTGAAACCATAGCACTCGTATTATCCATCATATATACAAACATATTATTGGCCCCATAAGAGCCCGAATAATCATTAAACGGCATTACACGGAGAAGTGCTTTACGATAATTCTTACGTGGATTCGCATCATACGAGTCACCATCTAAAATAGTCAATGGAAGTACCCATTTATCAACAAGATCCAGTCCGTTAAATTTGAATTTAATATCAAACAAACCTTGACATTCACCAGCCGGAATATGACAAGTAGGAGAGGCAAACTCATAGTGTTTCTTATCTAACAATTGGAAATACAAATCTTCACGTTGTTTCCAGCGAGCTTCATTCAAACCAATCAATGTATCCGGATCCACATCAATAGCAACATCCAGATCTCTTTCATTCATAGTAGAGCCACCCACAATCACTGGCAGCCGATAAGTCACTTCACCGTTCGCTCGGTAACGCAAATATACATCAGTCACTCCCTTACTATTGACAGGAGCTTTCAATCCGACATTTTGCACATACACTTCTTCCACCCATTCATTGTTACATGCACCAGTCAGAACAAGCGTTAATAACAATATAAAATATACGATATAATTTTTCATATTTTTCTATTTAATAAGGTTAATCATAATATGTCCATCCTGGATTCTGAGTCAGACGCAAGTTTCTTCTCAACTGGTCATGAGAAATCGGCCAGAAATACATTTTGCGACTAAAAGTAGTCGGCAAGTTCGAATTGATCACTTGAGTATGAAATAAGTCTCTTTCTTTTTTACTCATATATGCATTGCAACCATACATCTGCTGCGACTCCTCATATTCGGCATCCTTCCAACGGCGCAAATCAAAGTAACGGCTATTTTCTGCAAATAACTCAATCTGTCGCTCATGCTTCAAATGCTTGCGGAACTCATCAGCATTCTCATAAACATCTGATCCAAAATCGGGAACTCCTCCACGAATACGAACTCTAGAAATAGCATAACTCATTTCATTCTTATCACGTGAAATATCATAAGACTGAGTTCCATCCCATGAAGGAATCTGATAAGTACTCGCACCTAATTCATTTAATGCCTCGGCATACCATAACAGCACATCAGCATAACGAATACCAATCACAGGCTTTGAGATAACCCCTCCCTCTGTCTTGAAGTTGTCACGAGAACTAACAAATTTCCTGATCCCAATGCCGGTAGCCAACCAACGATCGCCTGAGTTACTCCAGCCACTCTCTTCACCACGGTAATACCATATGATTAGATTCCGCTCATACGACTGTACAGCATTAGTACCATTCCATAAACAACCATTGTATGCTACCGTAGCATAAAAACGTGGTTCACGATGTCCATATTGTTTGTTTACACCTTCCACCAATGGCGCCCAATCACCACTCGCTGCTTCCTCGGCACTCACATAATTTTCATCCCCCGTCCAGTCTTTCGTCTTATCAAAGGGTTTTCCGGTATTCATCTGGTAGGCGTCACATTGCTTACCTGTCATAGCATGACAATTATAACCTCCGAATGCAATTGGCATCTGATGCTGAATCATCGTATTGATATCTCCGTTGTTCTGTCCGGTTGTAAAAATCATCTCTTTGTTTTCCGAAGGAAAAATCACCCCATTAAAAAGTGTCTCGTAGGATTGTAACGGGTCAATATTCCGCCATCCTGCAGGAAAATCCGCATGAGAATATACCGCATGCGTAGGAGGAGCAATCGTTGCCGGATTATCAATTGTACCAGTAGAGTGAGCTGAAACTGTATGTAGCTCATACACACCCTTACGACCAAGTTCTACCACATCACGAGCAGCCGCTGCTGCCTTTGCCCACTTTTCTTCATTGTATTCTTGAGCCATCAGATAGCGTCCTTCATCATCCACCAAATCCGTAAAACGTTCAGTATCGGTTGGACGCGGATTATTGAGAGGGCTGGCAGCATAAAGCAATGCTTTTGCGCGAGTTGCCAAAGCTGCTCCGCGAGTAGGACGTGCCATATTACGTGTATCACGTTTCAATGGTAAGTCTTTCGCTGCAAGCTTCATTTCCTCTGCAATGTAGTTGACACAATCGTCATACGTGCTACGTGGGATATAAAGATCCTCATAAGCAGCATTATAGTCCATCACACCATCATTAGGTATAATTGGTATAGGCCCGTACTTTTGCAACAACTTCCAGTAGAAATAAGCGCGTACAAAACGAGCCTGTGCCTTATAATCAACAATTTCATCCGGAGTCATTTCTTTATTTCTGTCAATATTATGAATAAAAATCGAGGCATGACGGATACCATCATAAGCTTGTGCCCAGGAGTCTTGTTTCCAATTCTCATCATATTCACAATATTTGAATACACGATATTCAAGATTACGGTCGCTATAACACATATCGTCAGAAAAGTTAGTAATACAGTTATCTTTCGAACCAATATCGATGTTACTCCATGTCAGCCAAGCGTATGCAGTCGCCAACCATTGTTCCGACCATTCTTTATTTTCGAATATATTTTCCAAACTCTGGGTATTTTCTCCCAATTTCCCCTCCACGCTCAAATAATCTGAACAAGAGGAAACCATCATTCCCATACTGATAATGGTGGAAAACAATATATGTTTCTTTTTCATATTTCGTATTATATATTAACAGTTAAACCTAAAGTGAGCATTTTAGACAATGGATACTGCTGCCCGTTAGAGCTCCCCATTTCAGGATCCCATAATTTGAACTTAGAGAATGTTAACAGATTTGTCCCGATAAAGAAGATGCGTACATTATTCATCAAGATTGCACGACTGATGTTCTTTGGAAGTGTATAACCCACCTCTACCGTTTTCAGGCGCAGATATGAACCATCACGCAACCAATATGTCGATTCACGGTTATTGTTACTGTTATTCTGCCAGGTCAAACGAGGATATTTGGCATCAGGATTCTCATTCGTGCCAAGACTCCAGTAGTTTCCTACTACATCCGTAAGAATGTTACCCCAGTCACCACCACTAAATGGTCTGACTCCAAAACCATCAATAAAGAAAGAGGATTTACCAGCACCTTGGAAATGTAGATTCACATCGAACCCTTTCCATGTAGCAGACATACCAAAGCCGTAAATCAAATTCGGACGGGTTGTAGAACCAATAGGTACCCTATCACTATCATTAATCACGCCATCACTGTTCACATCTTTATATTTAATATCACCAGGCATTACTGTTCCCCATTCTGTTTGTTGAGGACTGTTACGTATATCATCATAATCCTTAAATAAGCCAAGAGCTATCAGACCTTTCGCTTGATTGACACGATACCCTGTATCACGTATATAAGGATATGCGCTATTTGCCTCGTCAGCAGCCAGAATCTTATTATTACTTTAAGTGAAATTACCGCGTACAGTCAGACTGACATTGCCTATATCCTGTTTGAAAGCCACATTTCCATCAAAACCGGTAGAACGTACCTTACCTACATTCGCACTAGGTGTAAGATAACTCAAACCTAAAGTTCCTGGCAAACTTTGACGCTGCATAAAGATTCCATCACGTGTTTCATGAAAATAATCTACAGTACCAGTAAACCTGTCATCCCATAACGAGAAGTCAACACCTATATCATGCTTAGTAGCAATCTCCCATGTCACACCAGAAGAAGATATCTGCTTATAAATCTGTCCATTATCCACATTAGGAGTATTGTAATCTCCCCAATTATAAGGATTTCTACTTTCAAAAAGCTCCAGATAAGGGAAACGAGTTCCAATATTGTCACTACCTACCTTACCATAAGAATAACGAAGCTTAAACATATTCATCCATTTCAGATTCTTCTTAATAATAGGTTCTTCCGCAATATTCCATGCTACTGAGTATGCAGGAAAGAAGCCAAACTGGTTGCCTGGGGCAAAATTTTCTGAACCATTGTAACCAAAGTTGAAATCAACCATATAGCGATATTTCCATCCATAGGTAATACGACCAGCAAGTCCCATGTGTCTATTAGGTAGCCAATCATAGCCGGCTGTACTTTGTGTGTTGACATATTCATCCTGAGTATATTTCAACGTACCGCCCACCGAATGATCACCGAATCGACGATCATATTGCAAAATAGCCTCCAAAAACTGCCTACGGTTACCTGAAGCAGAAGACTCATGAAACATCAGCTGTTTCTCTGCCACTTTTTTGAAAACGATTTCCCCGTTAGAATCTCGCTGACGTTCGGCTTGCCATTGTTCAGGCCACTGCTTATGATTACGATAGTTATTGTTATAAGTATCAAATCCAAAACGTCCGGTAAACTTCAAACCTTTCGTTATAAAATCCAATTTCTGATCCAAAGTCGCATTCGTTTGAATTACGTTCTGCCACTCCTCATAATAACCGGTTTGTGTAGCAATTACCCATGGATTAGTACGTTCACTTGTTCCTGCAGCCGGAATTCTTCCGTTCGAAAAAATCACCGGCATATTAATAGGTGTTTGTCCCATTACGGACTTCCACAATGCATCAGAGCCAAGTCCTGGATCATTCTGAGTAGAAAGCCAGCCTGAAACACCTACCGTCACCATGGTGGTCTTTGTAACATCAAAATCTACATTCATACGATAGTTCCAACGCTGGTAATTGGCATTTGTATTATAATCTTTCAACTTACCGTCTGTCTTATACATACATCCCTCGCTAACATAGCTTGCTGACACAAAGTAGCGTGCCACAGAACCACCGCCACTTATATCAAGATTAGCACGATAAGTCATTGCACCGTCTCTTAACAATACATCCATCCAGTCTACATTCGGATACAAATCCGGATCCAGTCCTGTCTGAATCAGTCTCAACTCATCTTGGGAATACATCGGCTGTTGAGAACGAGTTGTACGTGATTCGTTCAGCATGGTAGCGTAAGTATAACCATCTACAAAGTCAGGAGTCATGGTACGTGTATTATAAGAAGTTTCCACTTTCGCATTGATATTAATTTTACCAGCCTTACCTCTCTTAGTAGTAATCAACACTACGCCATTTGCACCACGACTACCATAAATTGCTGTAGCTGAAGCATCCTTCAATACAGAGAATGACTCAATATCTTCCACATTGACTTCATTCAGGCTACGTTCGAATCCATCTACTAAAACCAATGCTCCGGAACCTGCCCCAAAAGTAGAGATACCACGAATCCAGAATTCTGACATATTGGCTCCCGGTCTACCGGAAGTCTGCCTTGCTAACACACCAGGAACATTTCCAGCCAATGCATTTGCCAGACTTGAAGTAGGAGATGACTTCAACACATTCACATCTACTGTAGAAACTGCACCTGTCATTGTTATTTTCTTTTGAGCACCTGTACCGGTGATAACCACTTCATCAATCACACTAGCAGAAGATTCTCGCAATGTGACATCAATCTTACTCATATTATCCTTTATCAGGACTTCTTGTGTTTCAAATCCTATATAAGAAAAGATCAGCGTACTGTAAGGAGCTATTTTAATCTTATACTCACCATCAATGTTGGTGATAACTCCCAAACCTGCAACATTCTTTACCGAAATATTGACTCCAGCCAAAGGTATCTTTTCGGCATCTCTGACCATACCGGTTACCTCTATCGTCTGACTCTGGGCATACATATCAATGACGTAACCTGTTGTCAATAATAATATCATAAATAAAAATTTCCTCATAAAATAAGAATTGTGTGTTAATCATCAATTTACTGTAATGCAATGGTACGAACACGGTGATTACCGTTGTCACCAACATAGAAAGTACCTGTAGACTCTTCATAACAAAGTCCTAAAGGATAGTTGAAACGTGCTGTTTCACGAGGATCACCGTCAATATATCCTGACACGATCTGATCTGTCGAATAACTTCCACGACCGGCAAACGTTGTAACAATACCATCAGGAGTGATCTTACGAATACAATGATTGGCAGCATCAGTAAGATAAAAATCATATATATCCGCACGTTGCTCTGCCACATATTCTTCGTTCAACACAAAACACCCTTGCATTGGATTATCAAAACGGGCAGAATTCTGGGATGCGTCCTTGTAACCATATGATCCGAACTCTCCAGCAAAAGTAATAGGAGTTTCCAGATATTTACCAGCCCAATTATATTCTGCTTTCATCACACATTGCTTGTCACGTGCTATTAAATAGGCAAAATTTCCACTTGGATGAAAAGTAACACATTGGAACCAGCCGCTTGGTCCCATCTTGGCAATCTGCTTCGGATCCCACATTTGTGTTTTCTCATTCCAAACCGCTTTATGAAGCGTAGCATCACGACCACGACACAAAAAGATAGTACCATCTATAGGATGCGTGAATAATGTATTGAAATCATCTCCATTTAAAGCCGGATAAGAGTTTTTAAAATTTTCTTTACGAAGTAGGTAATAAGCTCCTGCACGTTCTACATTCCCCTGCGGACAGTTCACAAACATAGTATCCCTGTCCACACTCCAGCCAAGTCCACTCGGAGCACTACTCCAACCAGCAGCACCATTAGTAATCACAGTAGCTATGGAATCCTTATCTAGATAAATTTTACGTAAACTATGTTCATTCTCGAAAAAATAAATGCAACGTTCGCCTGATGATTCGTCATAGTACATGGCAAGAGGAGTTTGAGTTCCTGCTTTATCAAAATTACCATCCGTAATAGAAGTATTGCCTTCACTATCTACTACACCGCACAACGTGCCGACAACTACATTATACTGATAAGAGAACTTTTGGTCAAATGTATAGGTAGCATTCAAACTTTTATCTTTATTCAATATATCCACCTGCACAGACCCTCCATCCGCACGGGAAGGAACAATACAATAAATCTGTGTACCGGAAGAGCTAACAACCTTCGCTTCCTTACCACCGACAACCACTCGTATCAGTGAGGGATCAGTCCCAAAATTACTACCATTGATAAACATGTTCGTGCGTACAGCACCTTCCAAAGGAGAATAGTCAATAAAAACAACTTCAACATTAGGATCAGAAGCTACATAAGACGGAAGATTTACTTCCACATTTTTGTCCATGCAACTACCCAATCCACCCAAGCAAATCAAGGAAAACAATACAAACCTAACCTGTTTCCCTCCTTTTTTTGTTTTAAAAAGGCTTTTCATTGTATTAAATTATTCGTTAAACAATAAATATAAAAATCAAAAGAAAAAATAACTATGCATTATTCCAATGTGCACTATTAACGAAATGCAAAATAAAACGCTATCCTATTAATAGAATAAAAATAACGGTTCAATAAATGACAAAAACAGGTCAAAAACCTATAAAACAGCTATCCAAGTATGTTTTGGAGCACTTTTACTATTTTAGCTTATGTTGTGTGCTTTTCTCTATTATCATCCAACCTATATCTCACCCCCCCCCGAAAGTGATATTACATATAGCATAGTTGTATAAATGGTCATAAAAATACAAACTCTTTCTAAAATGGAGCAACATCAGAAAATATCAACTACAGTAGTATCTGGCTTGCCCTTCATTACTTATATAAAAAAATAGTGGGAGCTTTTATCACCCCACTATTACATTTCTCATACTATTGCTTGCTCCAGCAAATAGATTGCAAAAACCAAGCTTTATTTTCGTCATTCAAACCCTGACGCTTCAAAACCTCCGGGAGGTCAGTATAACTTTTCCAAAAATCGGAAACTAAAGAAGAGATCTTCTCCGGTGCATAGATTACCGCTTCACTCAGACTTCCCATTTTACCAAATTCTTCCTTAAAGCAAATATATGAATCACGGTATTTTAACTGCTCCATAGATTTAGCTATTCGTCTAGATACTCCCAACAAGCCGTTCATATCAGCTGTTTCCGTAGGATAAACTATTTTAATAACCTTTTCCTGATCACATGACAAAACAGGCAAATCAACCGAAAGAGCAAACTCTTCACCCAAATATTCATATTTGGCAGGTTGACCATTTACAGTGACAGACTGAGGTACAAGTGATGAGAGCACTTTCACTTTGAATGAACGAGATTCAGGCATATCTTTATATCGGCCATCACGTTTACCGATAACGATCGTTCGTTCCTGCCCTTGGCTGAAAGATGTTAATTTAGTCACAGCATATTCCGAAGCATAGTTCTTATCATTTCCATTATCTTCATAAAAATTAAAGGACGAAATTCCATTTCCACCAGGGAATACGGTAACAACAACCTCCTCATCATTACCGTTCAGGTTCATCACCTTTCTTGTATACATCGGCAATACCGCTCCCGCTTTTACATAAATCGGATATTCGTCAATAGCAAAAGGACGTTCCACTATTTGTCCTCCTTTCAGTAAGGTACCTGTATGCAACTCATACCATTCACCTTCGGGCAGCCACACACGCACTTGTACATAACCATCTTTTGCAGGAGCTGTGGCAGGAGCAACCAGAATATCATCTCCAAACATATATTCATTACGGAACTCATATGCTTCCTTATTATCCGGATAATCATAATACATCGGACGGCAAAGTGATAATCCTTCATCATAACCTTTACGAGCCATTGTATAAATATAAGGCGCCATCTCATAACGTTGCTGGATTGTCTTACGAAGAACATCACAATATTCTTTGTTGAATACCCATGGTTCCTTATTCAAACCGGCACTTTTTTGAGAATGTGTACGCATAATCGGGCTTAAGGCTCCGAATTGCAACCAACGAGTGTACATTTCCGGATCTATACTTTCACCGATATGTCCTCCTAGGTCATGACTCCAATAACCATATAATACATTGGAAGCTGTCGAGTTGAAGTAAGGCTGAAAATCTAATGATTTCCATGAAACAACTGCATCACCGGAGAACCCCACCTGATAGCGATGATTACCCAAACCTCCCCAACGGTGATATAGCATCGGACGTGTGTCCCTGTTCTTTTCCATATTACTAAAGAAAGCATAATTAATCCACCAAGTGTTGCTCAAATTCTTCACCTTCGGATCATATATCCTTTGTTGCCAGTCCAGCCACCAAAAATCAACACCATCTTTCTCCATTGGCGTCAATACATTCTTAAACATATTTTTAATAAACTTCTTATCTGAATTTATCCATGGAATAGTCTGTTTGGACTGAGGATCAACTCCCATATCTTTTGCTAATCCAGAATATTTTTCTTCATAAGAAGCTACTCCATCCGCCGGATGTAAGTTAAGGGTGATTTTCACATCATTCTGTTTCAAGTATCCCAAAAACTCCTTTGGGTTCGGGAATAAATCACGATTCCATGTCCAACCGGTCCAACCACCTTTTCCTTGTTCTGTATAATGCCAGTCCATATCTACCACCAATACATCCAAAGGAATCTGATAAGTATGGAAATTATCAATCAGATTACGGAACTCCCTGTCAGAATATAACCAATAGCGTGACCACCAATAACCAAATGCATACCGGGGAGGTAATGGTACTTTTCCCGCAAAGAGGGTATAATCTTTCAAGGCAGCTTTATAGTCATGTCCATATGCCATGAAATACCAATCCTGTCCGCCATTAGCCGGACGCTCTTTCACCCAATCCCAATCTTTATTATCATCAAACAAAAGTCCCTGAGAATCATCAATCAGAGTCCAACCGTCCGTAGCCAACAGGCCATCTTCCAGTTTCAGTTTATCACCTTTCTTTGTATCAGCCACCCATGTTTGTGTCTGTGTATCACCATCCATACCATCCAATGTACGATAGGTTCCTTTCAAGTTGCCCTTCTGTTGCATACCGGGTTTCCAAGTAAAAGGTAATATTGCTTTAGAGGCAGTGATAACCAAGTTCTTATCTGTAAACTGTCCACTCTTTTTCTTATAACGCATCTTCATTTTGGAAGTCGTTATTTCAACCCATCCTCCTCTTGTTTTTAGCTTGTAATCTACCTGGGGATAGTTACGATTCACAACGATGTGAGATCTATCGTCCACGAATTTCCCATCCGGTGCATATTCCAGACGGATTGCTCCATCAGAAATGACTGTAAATCTTACATTGCCATCTGTATAAGCAATATTTCGCTGTGTGTTTTGCGCATGCAATACAAATATAAAACTCTGCATGACACAGAGTAAAAGCAATAATCCTCTTTTCATGATAACATTTAAAAGCAATAAATTTATAATTCGAGAATAAAATAGGGTCGTTGCAGTTATCATAGCTACAACCACCCAATGTCAACTACTTACTCTTCTTGAAAGTCGGAGCTTCCGCCTTCACAACCGGTCCGTCCCCTACGAGATACGGCCAATCATCGTCATCCCAATAAACTCTATCAAGCAATACTACACGACCTAAAGATGGATCGGCAGTCCGGTAAGCATGATAGATAATCCAATCTTTACCTTCATCATCCTGCACTATTTCAGCATTGTGCCCTGTCCCCAGAAACGCATCATTTCTGTGTATCAGTACCTCATGTTTATTATCATTCATGTTGTCACCTGATTTATTCAAATAAGGACCAAATAGCTCTGTGGAACGACATACAACTGTCTGGTATGTTCTATTTGCACCGTCACAGCAAGTACCTGTAGAGCAGAACAAATAATAGTATTTACCTCTTTTCAAGATATATGATCCTTCATAAGCATTGGTACCTCCAGTATTGGCAGCGACCTGTATTTTTGTCGCTTTTGCATTTTCAATACCTCCTTTCAGTCCAAGACCGTCTTCAGTCAATTCAATACCCCAAATACCATACCAGCTTCCCCAGAAAAGATATTTTTTACCATTATCTTCAATATAGAAAGGGTCGATACTATTATGAACATCGATCTCATTGCTACGGAATAATTTGCCTTGATCGGTAAACGGTCCTTCCGGCTTGTCCGAAACAGAAACACCAATACCACAAGTTGCTCCACCTCCCCACTTGGACAAGGAGTAATACATCACATATTTTCCATTGATATAATTGATATCCGGTGCCCAAATACCTGCTTCCGGTTCCCATGACGGTTTTTTATCATCCTCGTAAGCACCGCCCACATAAGTCCAGTGAACCAAGTCTTTGGATTTGTGTATCAATGTATTTACTCCGGTAGCATACAAATAGAAATATCCGTCTTCCGCTTTTATCACTGTCGGATCCGGATTATCGGAATCGATGACAGGATTTGAATACCACACTTTGTCTGCCAATGGAGCTTGTTCTGCTTCACCTTTCTGTTTATCGCTGTTACCACACC
>ENA-UOIY01002708-UOIY01002708.1-human-gut-metagenome-genome-assembly--contig:-P114-NODE-2708-length-12626-cov-7.338637_pt1 | contig 12626 bp, 8 predicted proteins | sample MGYA00242335_ERZ723882 | MGnify/ENA metagenome assembly ERZ723882
AAAGGACAGATACGCATGGCACGAACGCTGATGTATCAGTTGCTTGCGTTGCCTGCTACATTTTAAATAGGCCGGATGGAATTCTATGAAATTGTACACTATTCTATAGTACATTTTCTGCAAACCTGTAATTTTGTTTTCTATAAATAATAGAACCTATGAGACATAAACTTCTGTTTTCTTTTTTCATCTTCTTGATAGTTGCTTTACCGATTCGTAGTAAGGATTTTGTTTTGACTTCCGGTCAAACAGTTGTCATCGCTTGCAGCCCTTCTGAAGAACTGGTTGTACGAACCGCATTGGAAATGCTGGGGCGTGATATTCAGACAGTATTGTCGTCGACTACCCAAGCGAATGAGAAAACAGGTGAAATTGTGATAGGAACGGTGGGGCAGAGTGAGCTTATCAGCCGGACCGGCATAGATGTTTCTGCGTTAAGAGGCAAGAAGCAGGCTTTTCTATTATCTGTTTCTCCGGAGGGTAAATTGATCGTAGCCGGTAGTGACAAACATGGTACGGCTTATGGAATACTCGAAATATCCCGTTTGTTAGGTGTCTCTCCCTGGGAATGGTGGGCGGACGTAACTCCGGAAAAGAAGAAACTTTTTAAGCTATCTTCCAAATTCCAAAGTCTTCAGGCTCCTTCGGTGGAATATCGGGGTATATTTATTAATGATGAAGACTGGGGCTTGATGCCATGGAGCAGTCGGACCTATGAACCTTCAAAAGTGAAAGGTGAGATAGGCCCGCGTACCAACGAGCGTATTTTTGAACTCTTACTTCGTCTGCGTGCCAACACCTATTGGCCTGCAATGCACGAATGTACACTTCCTTTCTTCCTGACCAAAGGCAATCGGGAAGCTGCCAAGAAATATGGAATCTTCATCGGTGCTTCCCATTGCGAACCGATGGCTTGCAGCGCTGCCGGCGAGTGGAAACGAAGAGGAGAAGGGGCTTATGATTATGTGAATAATGCTCCGGCTGTTTACAAATTCTGGGAAGACCGTGTAAAAGAAGTGGCAGATCAGGAAATACTCTATACGTTGGGTATGCGTGGTGTACACGATGGCAAGATGCAGGGAGCGAAGACGGTGGAAGAACAGAAGGCTGTAATAGATCGTGTGTTTGCAGATCAACGCGGATTGATTGAAAAATATGTTGATAAGGATGTAACTAAAGTCCCGCAGGTTTTTATCCCTTATAAAGAGGTACTCGACATTTATCATGCCGGATTACAGGTGCCCGATGATGTAACATTGATGTGGTGTGACGATAACTATGGCTATATCCGCCATTTTCCTACGGCCGAAGAATGCGCACGTAAAGGAGGGAATGGAGTCTATTATCATGTTTCTTATTGGGGACGTCCGCACGACCATCTCTGGTTGAGTACGATGAGCCCGTATCTGATTTTCCAACAAATGAAGCTGGCTTACGATCGAGGCATACAGAAGATGTGGATACTGAACGTCGGAGATATCAAGCCTGCCGAGTATCAGATAGAGTTGTTTATGGATATGGCCTGGAATATGGAAGCTGTGGCCTCGGAAGGAGTGACCTCTCATCTGAAACACTGGCTGGAACGGGAATTGGGAGCTTCGTGCGCAAAGGCAGTATTACCTGTGATGCAGGAACACTATCGTCTGGCCCATATTCGTAAACCTGAATTTATGGGAAATACGAGGGAAGAGGAGAAAGATCCTGTTTATCGTGTTGTCAAAGATCTCCCATGGAGTGAAAAAGAAATCAACGGACGTTTGCAGGCTTATGATAAATTGTCGGAGACAGTGGAACGGGCAGCTTCGAAAATCCCATCCGGCAGACAAAGTGCCTATTTTGAATTGGTGAAATACCCGGTGCAAGCTGCTACACAGATGATCCGGAAATTGCTATATGCCCAATTAGCCCGCCACGGAAAAGCGGACTGGGAGAAAAGTGATCTTGCCTATGACAGCATTGTAGTATTGACAAAACAGTATAACTCACTGGAAGATGGAAAGTGGAACCGCATGATGGATTTCCAACCCCGAAAACTCCCCGTATTCAATCGCGTGGAAAGAAAAACGGCTACTTCTCCGATGATGAAAGAGCGTGTAGCTATCTATAAATGGAACGGCTTGGATGGGAAGAATATCCTGAATAGTAAGACCTTGAATGCGCGGAAAGGAACTTCTGCTATTTGTGAGGGCCTGGGATATGAAAGCAAAGCGACAGGCATTGACAAGGGAGATGCACTGATGTTCTCTTTTGACAACTGGAAAACAGACTCGGTAGAGGTTGACATCCGCTTGTTGCCTAATCATCCTGTGAGAGGAGATCAATTACGTTTCTCAATATCGTTGGACGATGCAGCGCCTGAAGTGATCTCTTATGAAACGAAAGGACGGAGTGAAGAATGGAAAGAGAACGTGCTGCGCAATCAAGCCATCCGAACGGTTCGACTTCCGGTATCCGGAAAGAAGTCCCACAAATTGGTAATCAAGGCATTGGACGAAGGAGTGATATTAGACCAGGTGATGCTTTATATGCCTTCGCCTACTGGTGAGTAACTGCACGGATCACGAACCATGCATGATGCGCCACGGTTCCAATCAGCCCGTAATGCTTTGCCATGATCCGAAATCTTTCTTTGAGGGATGCTTTCTGATTCCGGGTAGTCATTCCCTCCTCCAGATAGTCGATGATTGTCAGGTGGGTATTGTGCAAAGTATGTGCTTTCTTCATGATGCGGATGCACCAGTCGAAATCTGCAGAAAAGCGATATTGCAGATTGTATGGCCCTACGAGCGTGTGGCGGGGGAAGAATGCCTGGTGGCAGACTAACATTCCCTGTTTGAAACTTTTCCAGGTGAGCGTTTCAGGGGCGGACAATCTGCGCATCCGCAGGAAATGCCTGTCCTTGTCTACAATAGCGGTTTCCCCGTAAAGCACATCAGGCAGCTCGTTGCCATTGATGGTGTGCACCATTTGTTGCAGAGTATCGTCCTCATGAAAACAGTCGCCTGCATTCAGGAAACAGAGATAATCACCGCTGGCAAGGGCGATGCCCTTATTCATGGCGTCATACAGTCCTTTGTCGGGTTCGCTGACGACGGTGTGTATGCGTGACCGGTAGCGGTTGATAATAGAGAGGGTTCCATCCTTGGAAGCTCCATCCACGATAATATATTCTATATGATGATAGGTTTGTGAAATAACACTTTGAATCGTGTCTTCCAATACCTTTTCAGCATTGTATGTCACCGTAATGATAGAGAACTTGGGAGTAGGATGGACACTATGCATATTTCCCCGTTATTTTATTGTAGACATCTGTATATTTCTTTGCAACGATGCTCTCCGAATAATTGCCCAGAACCTTGCGGCAGGCCTGTGCAGAGAGTTCGTTGTATTCCGGTTCCGTCAATATCCAATGTATGCCGTTGGCAAAATCTTCCGAGGATTTGTATTGTGCCACGTAGCCGTTGTGCAGATGATCGATCATTTCGGGGATACCTCCCACATTAAAACCGACACAAGGCACTCCACAGGCCATTGCTTCCATAATCATATTGGGAAGATTCTCTTCCAGAGACGGGATGGCGAAGAGGTCTACGGCATTGTAGATATTCACTACTTCATGCTCATTTTTGATATAAGGGAGCGGGTATACATGGAAAGGAAGTTGTTCCTGTAACTGCTGCGACTGGTTGCCGAATACGACTACACCCAGTGAGTCTTTCCATTCCGGATGCTTTTCTGCCAACAGTTTGCATGCCCCAATCAGATAGTCGACCCCTTTTCGTTTATCGGTGATCTTTAATGAGCCGAACAAAACTAGTTTCTTACCTTCCGGCAACATGAATTTGGCACGCGCTTCCTTCTTGTTCATGGGTTTGAACAAGTTGGTATTAATAGCGTTCGGAATATTGGTCACGCTTTTCCCTTCAAATAATGCACTGGTCTGGGCTTGTTCCTTCAGCCAATGGCTGCACGTGACGAAATGAATGGGAGCGTAGCTGTATAACTTTTGTTTTTTGCGGAACGTGCGATAGGATAAATCCTTTCGTCCCCCGCCTTTGTAGATGTACGGACAGTCGTGACATTCCTGCTGATAGTTGTTGCACTCCCGTGCGTAATGGCAGATGCCGGTGCATGGCCACATATCGTGCATGGTCCAGACTACGGGTTTGCCGGAGGTCAGTATCTTTCGTATATCGTTCAGTGAGAGCATTCCCTGGTTGATCCAATGCAGATGGATCACGTCGGCCTGGCGGAATTCCGGGAGTGAGGTGATGTCTGTACCTGTGTTGGCGATGTCTACGTCAAACAAATGGTAACGCCGGAAACGGTTGGCACTCCAGATCACAATCCGTTCCCACATGAACTTCCACACTTGCAACCAGTTACTTTTTAAGCGGACAACACTGATTTGGTCGGTCTGTTTGTCACGTACCAGCATTTTGGCTTTGATGCCGTTGTTTTTCAGTGACTCCATCAACCGGCTTGCTGCGATGGCTGCTCCTCCTATTCGTTCAGATGTATTTATAATCAGGACTCTCATGGGCAAAAGTTTATGCAAATGTACGGTTTTTAGAGGAAATGTTTGATATTTCCAGCAAGCTTTCTGCTATTTCGCGTGAAAAGATTTCGAGGTTGAAACGTTCTTCCGCCAGTTTGCGGGCATTCTCTCCCATGCGCCGTGCCTCTTCGGGGTGGTCGGCGATGTAGCGGATAGCGTCTATCCAGCCTTGTACGTCGTTATATTCTACGGTGATGCCTATTCCTTCCTTGTCGATGTCTATTTCGAAGTTGGGGTTGCGCGAACAGATGACGGGGATGCCGAGGGCGAATGCTTCCACGAGCGTGGTCAGTCCTACGGTATAGGGGAAGTCCAGGCAGCAGATCACGATACAACTTTTGCGTGCCACCAGTTTCCCCAGTTCGTAGGGAATCACTCCGTCGGTATAATGGATGCGAATGGAGTCGGGCAATGCATACGGGTCGATGATCTTTTTATAGTTGATGTTACCGCATGAGACGGCAATGTACAAATCCAGTTTCTCGTTCGTTGCGGCAAATGCCTGGAGCAAGGTGTCTACGTCCCGGTTTTCTTTGCCGGTGGAGATAAATCCTTCGGGCTTCCGGTCGGGCATTTCTGCAAGCAGGTGGTCGTAGAAAGGAAGATCCGGTCCCCAATGGATGAGTTTCAGTTTGTGGGACGGTGCTTTCCGGGTTTTCTGCGAGTCCTGAATCAGTTTCCGACTGAACAGGAACATTTGGTCTATACCTTTGTAGAAAAGGCGGGAGATTTGTTCGCGCCACGGTTTGGGATTGGTCACGACTGCCGTATGATGCCAGATCACGATGGGCTTGCGGTACAGTCCCAGTGTACGGAGGAAGATGACGGGCTCTATACCCCGGAAAGAGGTGGCGTAGAGGACGTCGTATTTCTCCTTGCAGAAGAGAATCTCTTTGGTGGCGTAAAGCATGAGTTTCAGACGGCCGGAGAAATATTTGCATTTGTGCATCACGGAGTGTATTCCGTAATTCTCCAGTAAAGGAAGTCCGTATAAGATGTGTCCGGGGAATTTATATTCTTTCCATTCCTCGTAGCTTTCCCGTGTGAGGCGGGTATGGTAAAAATAAATAGTAAGCAACTTATTTAGTGGTGCTTGTTTCTTTTCAGCCATTTGTTGATTCGGTTTTTGACAGCTTTCGTAATGATGGAGAAATTGCCGTATTTCAGGTTGAGGAACAGTTCTTCGAACGAACGTCCGATCTTGATCCACGGATGATCCCAGCCCATGATGCGGTAAACGCTCTCTTTGTAGGCAACGTTTTCGATGACGTAGCGGGGATGTTTCAGTGGAAAATCCACCTCATAGCGCTTCATCGTGAAGATGCGGCGGTAACCTTTGGGCAGGGTATGAATCGAGCCGGCGAAATGGGTGGAATCTGCCGTTGCTCCCAAGTTATTAATCATGTTGCGGGTAGGCACGATGCTTAGCCCGGAGTTGAACAGTATGGAGGCGTGGAAGATCGTTTCATAAAAGGCTTTCTGCTGTTCCCGGTGACGCTGGCACATGTAGATAAAGTCGCTCCGGAATTTGCGTTCCTTGATAAGCTGTTCCAGTTGTTGCATATTGAAGAAGTCGTCCAGGAAGTTGTAGAACTCATCCCATTGGTCGACTACCCGTTTCCAGCTTGCCCATCCCCAGATAGAGAAGGTGGTGGTAAAGAAATAGTCATAGGGCATATCTTGGGTGATTTCTTCGGGGTTAAATCCGGCAATCATGCTGATGCGGGTGTCATATTCGTATTTATCCAGCATCTCCTTGCAGAATTGGAAAAAGGAGACGGCGGGCACATCGTCGTCTTCCAATACGATGCACTTGTCGACTTTCGAAAAGGCCCATTTCTGCGAAATGTACTCCGAAGGGTCGCAGCCGAAATTCTTTTCCTGATAAAGCCGTTCTACTTCACATTCCCAGTCTATCTGTGATACGATTTCACGGCAGGCTTCTATTCCGGGCAGGTCACGTTCGTTTCGTGCTCCGTCCTGATAGAGGAAGAGGCGGGACGGACGCGCTTTCTTCACTTGCTCGAACACTTGCGACAACTGTTGCGGGCGGTTGAAGAACAGGATAAGTACCGGGACGTCTACTAAAGCGGATTTCATATTCATAGTTCTTGTTTTGGGGTTGTACTGAATGACAGGGCGGCAGGATAGTGGTTGTTCACTTTTTCCTGCTCTTCTTCTGTAAATCGATGCAGGGTTGGATAGTTGTAACGCAAAAATCCTTCCAGGTCGTCGGGGGCGGTCACTGTGAGAGGGCCGAATTTCACGGGTTGCAGGTGGCGGATGCTTTCTACGGTTACGTGGTCGGCAGTGGCCATTACGTTGTTATAGTAACGAGTGTTTCGTGAGTTGAAACAGCTTTGAACTGACACCAGCATGCGGTAGATTGCTTTTTTAGAGAAAAGCAGGTCGACTACCCTGTTCAGGAAACAGGAGAAGGCTCCCCGGTTCGTGGGGTTCTCTATTTCACATGTACCGAAGTGTTTCCACATCCATATCTCTTTTCCCATCAGGCAGCATTTGAGGAAGCCGAGTATGCCGGATTGCATTTGCCGCAACAGTTTGTTGTCGGGAATCCTGTCGAACGGGAAGATATCTACAAAGATGCCCGGATGCATCGGGATGTTCTTGAACATTTCTTCTACAAAAAGGGTGTTGTTTTTCTTAACCTTCGCGTAGTAATAGGGGGTGTGAGGGTCTGTCTCTATCCATGAAAGGAAGTAGGAGGGACCCAGTTCTCCGGGTGCTACTTTTAAGAATTTGTTGTAATTCTCCCGCGTCATGCCGATGTCTATATCATCATCCCAGGGGAGAATGCCTTGATCGTAGAGTGCGCCGATGGCTGTGCCGCCTATCACAAAATAGGGAATGTGGTGCTTCTGACACACCCGGATGGTTTCTCCCAATATGTCGTAAAGTTCGGCATGTAATAAATCAAGCTCTTCGGCTGTATATTTCTTGTTCATCGGAAATGGTTAATGCACGTTGTCTTGCAAATGTAGTAATTATATTGCTAAGTTACTATAACTTTAAGTTTCCTTGCATAAATTCGGTGGCCACTCGCCCGCGTCCCGGAATGGGGAGGACGGATGCTTGTGGGAAATCTTTGAGCAGACAGTCTGCCGGATTGATCTCCGGATAGAACTTCTTCAACAGGAACAGGCTGGGACCGGTGGTGATACTTCCTATAAAGACGGAAGCATCCATCAATAGCTGTATCGAGCAGAGGAAACGTGCCATTTGTTTCTGTTTCAGCTCTTTGGTGGTCTGTGTGAAGGCGCTGTTGACGTATCCTTGTTCGTTGGGGCTGCAAAGGGTGTACCAGTGTATGTCCGGGGCAAGGGTTTGCACTTGCTCGAAGAGGCGGTAGTCGTCGGTCAATACAAAGACGTCGCGGATGGCTGTTTTTTCTTTGATGAGGCGTATGTAGTGTTCCGGTGGCAGCAGGTTGGTTTCGGTTATCTTGTCTCCTCCGCGTATCTGGCATCCTGCGTATTGAGGCGGAAGTTGCAGGGTGGCGGCAAATTGGCGACATTCCTGTGCGGTGGTGTCGTTGAGTTTCCAGGTGATTTCCGTCAGTTTTTGGAAGGTGTGGAGGTAGTCACCGTCTATTCCCAGTTCGGGGATATGGAAATGCTGGTTGGGGTTGAACGTCACTTGAAAGTTGAGTCGGACCGGTTTGCCATACGTGAAGAAAGCAAGGGCTTTTCCGATGATGTTCTTACAGGTTACTTTCAGTTTCCATTTCAGTAACTTCGTCTTAGGCAGCTTTTTGTCTTTCATCAATGCCTGCCAGGAGGGGAGGCGATGGGTGTTATAAGTGTGATGAAACGGTTCGTGCACTTGCTCGCAGAAGGGGGCGAAACAATCTTCCCAACCTTTTTCCCATCCGAAGTTGGCGTCGTCGGAGTAAAGCTTGAACTGTATTTTGTGTTGCAGGCAATAGAGCATTGCATGGAGCATATAGGTATATTCGGTAAAGAATCCGGCGTCTATACCTATGTGATAGATCATCGTCTTTTTGAAAGAACTATTCAGAAGATGGTATCGGGTGGCAAGGTCATTTGGGTTCATGTGTCTTCTTTTTGATGAAATATTGAATGCTTTCTTTAAAAGTAACCGATCGGCTGCCCCACATGGTTGCTACGTAGAGTGCTGCAGCAAGCACTATCTTGCTTGCCAGGCGGAGATAAATATTCTCGATGGAGCGAGTGGTGTAATAGGTGATTACCATAACCGTAGCCGCAATGGCAGCATAAGGAAGTATGTCCATCAGGGCATGGCGAAGCTTCAATCCTATTTCCTGCCATACAAAGTAGTGCCATGTCAGTAGCCACAGTATGTTGATGGATACATAGACGGTGAGCATGGTAAAGATCCCATAAGAGTGGGCTAATAGAACGCTTGACAGTAAGATGATGCCGAGCGCTATGGTGTTCCACATATAGATGCGGGATTTTCCTTTACTGATAATCAGTTGTTGATAGAGGTATGCGATGGGAGCAAAGGCTCCGCTGATACACAGTATTTGCATGATTAATATGCTGGAATACCACTTGTTGGTGATGGTGATGATAATCAGCTCTTCCGATACGATTCCCAATCCCAACATGGCGGGAAACGAGACAAAAGCGGTGAAACGCAGCATTTTGCGAAATACCCGTTTTTGCCGTTCAAGGTCGTCGGACACTTTGGTGAGTACCGGTTGCGCTACTCCGTTTATCATGCCGGAGATGAAGAGTTGTCCCATGCCGCACCATTTATTGGCTTGGTTGTAATATCCTACTTCTTTTTCGCTGTAGAATTTACCCAGTATCACGGAAAACAGATTGTTATTGATGTGATTGAATACATTGGTAACCAGTAGTTTCCCACTGAATCCGAACATTTCCTTAATCGGGGTGAAGTTGAACTGCAAGCTCGGTCGCCAACGGGTGAAATGCCAGTAACAGGCTGTGTTGATGGTTACGTAAACGATGCTTTGCGTAGCAATTCCCCAATAAGAGAAACCAAAGTAGGCAAGAGTGACTCCGGTGATTCCGGACACGGTGAGTCCGATAACCGAAGACAATGCCCGCTGTTTGACCATCAGATTACGCAGGAGATAGGCACTGTGGGATATTCCCAGACTGGCAATGAAGAAGCCGATAAAAGAATAACGTGCCAGTGGTGTCAGTTCGGGAGTATCGTAAAAGTCAGCGATAAGCGGTGCACAGAGGAATAACAGCAGGTACAGCGACAGACTGATGGCCGCGTTGAACCAGAATACGGCATTGTAATCATTGTGCGTCACTTCTTTCTTATTAACAAGGGCAGCTGTGAAACCACTTTCCTGTATCGAACTGGCAATGAGGGAGAAGATGGCCAACATTCCCACCATTCCATAATCTGACGGAGTGAGCAACCGCGCGAGGAATATTCCGAAAAGCAGATTTAACAACTGCTGTATGCCGTTGCTGAATCCTCCCCAAAATAGTCCTTTGGCCGTCTTTTCTTTTAGTGACTGATTCTCGCTCATGTTATTTGCAAAGAATACATGAAAAGGCTATGCGTGATGATAGCTTTTCATGTATTCCCTATTCTAGTTTTATTATTTTACTTCGCTGCCCGGCTTCACCTCACGTCCCGGCATAATAACTGCCAGACTGCCGTCGTTGTTTTCGGCACTTAGAATCATGCCTTCGCTGACGATACCTTTCAGTTTGCGCGGAGCAAGATTAGCGATGAAGCAAACTTGTTTGCCTACCAGCTCTTCCGGTTGATAATGCTTGGCAATACCCGATACGATGGTACGTGTTTCCAGTCCGTCGTCGATTTTGAATTGCAGCAATTTATCCGCTTTCGGTACTTTCTGACATTCAAGAATGGTACCTACACGGATATCCAGTTTCGTGAAGTCGTCGAATTCGATGTTCGGGCGGATAGGATTAGCTTTGTAGTTGGCTTCTTCATTTGCCTTCTTTGTATCGAGCAGCTTTTGTACCTGTGCTTCGATAGTAGCGTCTTCGATCTTCTCGAACAATAACTCCGGTTTGTTTAACTGATGGCCTACAGGAAGCAGGTTATCTTTTCCCAGTTCAGACCATTCGAAAGTATCCATGTTCAGCATTTTGCGGAGTTTTTCCGAGCTGAACGGCAAGAATGGGTCGAAGGCGATGGCAAGGTTGGCAACCAGTTGCAGGGAAATGTTGAGGATGGTTCCTACACGTTCCATATCTGTCTTAGCCAGTTTCCACGGTTCGGTGTCGGCCAGGTATTTGTTTCCGATACGTGCCAGATTCATGGCCTCTTTCTGTGCATCGCGGAATTTGAATACGTCGAGCAGTTTTTCTACTTCTGCTTTCACGTCTGCGAATTCTTTCAGCGTTTCCTTGTCGTAGTCGGTTAAGCTGCCCTGTGCGGGTACGCGACCGTCGAAGTATTTTTGAGTCAGCACCATTGCACGGTTTACGAAGTTGCCGTATACGGCTACCAGTTCGTTGTTATTGCGTGCTTGGAAGTCTTTCCAAGTGAAGTCGTTGTCTTTCGTTTCCGGTGCGTTGGCGGTCAGTACGTAGCGGAGTACGTCTTGCTTTCCGGGGAAATCAGCCAGATATTCGTGCAACCATACGGCCCAATTGCGGGAAGTAGAGATCTTGTCTCCTTCGAGGTTGAGGAATTCGTTGCTCGGCACGTTGTCCGGCAGGATATAGCTGCCTTCTGCTTTCAGCATGGCAGGGAATACGATGCAGTGGAACACGATATTGTCTTTTCCGATAAAATGGATCAAACGGGTTTCGGGATCTTTCCACCATGTCTCCCAGCTGTCCGGAAGAAGTTCTTTCGTGTTGGAGATGTAGCCGATAGGCGCGTCGAACCAAACGTAGAGCACTTTTCCTTCTGCGCCTTCCACGGGCACAGGGATACCCCAGTCGAGGTCACGGCTTACGGCGCGTGGTTGCAACCCCATGTCGAGCCAGCTTTTGCATTGTCCGTACACGTTCGGGCGCCATTCTTTATGGTCTTCCAGAATCCATTTGCGCAGCCAGCCTTCGTGCTTGTCGAGGGGGAGATACCAGTGTTTGGTTTCTTTCATCACCGGTTTGCTGCCGCTAATGGCGCTTTTCGGGTTGATAAGGTCTGTCGGTGAGAGTGAAGTACCGCACTTTTCGCATTGGTCGCCATAGGCACCTTCCGAGTGGCAGTGAGGACATTCGCCGGTGATATAACGGTCGGCAAGGAATGTTTTTGCTTCCTCGTCGTAATATTGTTCGGATGTTTTTTCGATGAATTCTCCTTTATTGTATAATGTTTTGAAGAAATCCGAAGCCAGTTGGTGATGCGTCGGTGAAGTGGTGCGACTATACACGTCGAATGAGATACCGAACTCTTTGAATGATTCCTTAATCAGCGAATGATAACGGTCTACTACATCCTGTGGAGTAATTCCTTCTTTCTTGGCACGGATGGTGATAGGCACTCCGTGTTCGTCCGAACCTCCGATGAATAATACATCTTCTTTTTTCAGACGCAGATAGCGTACATAGATATCTGCCGGCACGTATACACCCGCCAGGTGACCGATATGGACAGGACCGTTCGCATACGGCAGTGCCGATGTGACGGTGGTTCTTTTGAATTTCTTTTCCATTATATAGTGTGATTTTTGTTGTTTTCAGCTTTGCAATGTGCAAAGATAGTGACTTTTCACCACAGATTACACGGATTAACACAGATTTTTCATTCTCATAGTCGTGGTTGTCTCATAAGAATGATGTAAATTTGATAGCTATTCTAACATAAAACTATTTGCTGATATGTTGGATTTATTTTCACATGTTCTGTTTTTAAGATTGAAACAATATATGAGGATCTAAACTTCGTCCTAATAAAATAAATGATGTATAAGATATTGTAAGAATATGCAGAGATAATTATGTGGATTTGAATATAAATAAGCAAATATGTATAATTATTGGCAGAATTGAACACTGTTCCTTTTAAAGGAAGCTTCTGTTGCTTTTAAAGGAACGATTCATTGGTTAGAAAGAAACATGTCTTTGCTTTTAAACAAAGAGGTAAAAGA
>ENA-UOIY01002716-UOIY01002716.1-human-gut-metagenome-genome-assembly--contig:-P114-NODE-2716-length-12571-cov-41.961250_pt1 | contig 12571 bp, 10 predicted proteins | sample MGYA00242335_ERZ723882 | MGnify/ENA metagenome assembly ERZ723882
CGCATCGTTCCTGCCCCGGAGTCTCACCACGGCGTATCGCTTCTTTGGTGCGCTCTCGTCGCAGCAAGTTCCATATCATTCGCTTCCGCACTCGTGCGAAAGCTCATTCGTTTCACTGCTGCTCCTCTTCCCACAAAATCTTCGATTTTGCGGGAGCCCTGAATTATCGGGAAGTCGTGGCGTCACTTGCCGGAAGCATATCCTTTGGAGGCGGCGATTCAATTTTCAAGGTGCACAGGGAGAGAGTTCCCTCAATAGGTAGGCAGCGAGAAGGGCTGTTTTTTAACCCCCCTCACTAATCAACTGGGAAATTTTTTTCGATTTGTACGAAGGAACTTTGAAAAATTTCTTTGAAATCCTCTCTACTAACCAACTGGGAAATTTTTTCGGATTTGAACGAAAGAACTTTTGAGAATTTTTCTGCGAACCCCTCTACTACTTAATTGGGAATTTTTCCGCCAAAAATAAAAAGAATTTTGAAGAAAATTTTTAAGCGCCCCTCCCACTAATCAACTGGGAACTTTTCTGGCAAATAACAAATAGGATTTTGAAGGAAATTTTTCAGGGCCTTCCTACTAACCAATTGGGAACTTTTTCGAGATTTTGGCAAAGTAATTTGAAAAGTCCCCTCAATTATTCAAAAGGACCCTTCTACTTACTCTGAATAAGGGGTGCCGTTTGGCAGGGTACTTTTCAAAATTCCCCGCAAAAATATTTCTCCCTTCACTTACTCTGAATAAGGGGCGCCATTTGTGGGGGTATTTTCGAGAAATTTCTCAATTTTTCTATCAAGACGCAAAAAAAGCGCAGCCTCCGGATTTCTCCGAAGGCTACGCCTCTAAATATACTATTCGGTTTTCAGCAGTTATACTGATTCGCTATTTCTGTTCGCAATGTCCATTCTATCTTATTGCTGATAATGATGTGCGTTGCGTGAAGCCGTGGCTATCTGTTTCTCCAAAAAGTTAGATACATCTGAGCAACCGATTCAAGCAACACTCCAAGAATATGCATAATGGCAAAGATGCATACTGCAGCAACATATTTCAATGCCTGTAAAGGAATAATTGGCCGTATGAGAGCAATTCCTATGAGAATAACTAAGTAAATAATTTCAACAATGACATTGTATGCAATGTTGGAAAGCAAAATTTGGAATAGAGACAGATGTTTTCCGCCCACAGGTTTATATTGAGTAGAGTCAGCCATTTCCTCCTTTAGACTTTTGATGTTTGCATTGTCTGCTGTAACCAGTATGGAAATAATTGCAACAGAAAATGAAACAAGGATGGCAACGACATTGATTTGGACATTCACAAATTCGGAAAAAGTTGACCGGATGGTTTCCTCGTTGCCGATGTTAAATATGAGTGCACCTGCCAATGCCAAAATCCCCAAAACTACCGGAATCAAATATTTTACCCATATTCGTTTTCTGGATTGATAATAGTCCCTAAGTGGAACAAGTAATATTGTCTTCATATTCTACCACCCATTGAGGCAATGAACTCCTGAGCCTTCACAAAAAAATCCGAGCTCTCCACTTCGTTTGTGACGCTTTCACCCTTCACCTTTAAGAAATGCTTCATTCCCGTGATATTAGTATCCACTTCAAAACTTCCGGCGTCATTTGTCCCTATAATCTTAATACGCTTAATCTTGCCCTTAGCTTTGTCTTGCGAATCCTTAAAATATTCCTTAATCAAGTTTTCAGGAAAGCATTTATATCCTTTAGGACGCTTCAAGCAAATATCAACTTCGTCAGCGATGTCAGTTCTTCCCGCAAACCGCATAAAGCCATCCTTAATATCGTCTTTGTATACTGTCAACTTGAGGACTGACATAGTTTTGGCTCTTTTGATTGAAGAGAGGAAATCTTCTCCCGGCATAATCTGACTTTCAATGGTGTAGTGGTACGGGTCATTTCCGCCTTCATTGAACTTCTTGAATTGTTCATTCAAGTAGTCGATAATACACTTTAGAGTTATGCCATAGTGATTGCTTTCGTGAACTGCAAGAAACCTGTTTTCGCCTTTTGCAAGGCGAATGCATAGATGTGTCTTTTCTTCGTCTCCATCCTGAGGTCTCTTTCGTCGTCCTCGCTCCTGCATAGTTTCAGTGTCGATTTCATTCCGAACGTGGTTGTATTTTGCCGACTTGAAAATCACATCATAATTTCCGTTTTTCAAATCCTCGTAAGAATCTAACCACACGACCTTTTCTGACGATGTAATGTCTTTCTTGCGTTCAGGAAGTCCTTTTGTCATTATATATTCCAGCAATTGGGAAAAAGCGATGATAATCTGATCCGTACTGTAAGCTGAATCATCATTTGCATCTTTATGCTTAGAGATAGAAAGGTAGTAGAAATAGATAGGCACTTTTTTCCACAGTTCTTGCTCTCTCATATTCCGCCTCCTTAAAGCACTTCCGAAAGCAGTTGCCAGTTTTCATCGTGGATATTGTCTGAGTACTTGTCTACGCAAATGCATAGTTCTCCACTTTGTTTATCCTGTCTGACAATGCCGCCCTGTAGGTTGTATCCATCAAGGTATTTTCTCAAAACGCCGAATTTCTTTGCAGTGAAGCGATCAATATCTTCACTGCTTCCTGACTTTGTAAAACCACCTTTTGTTTCTATAATCCAGATATCGCCATCATTTGTGCCAACCACATAATCGGGATAAAAGGATTTTTGTTTTCCAAAGTTATCCGTATAAACAATCGAGAAATACTCTGAGCCCTTATCTCCGTTCTTATAGAACCACTTCACTTTGCCACTACCTTCGCAAAAACGCTCAAACAGCTTCTCCGGCATAGATCTCTTTTCCGCAGAAGATAAATACCCTGTATAGACATTCTTGGTGTATTCCATCTGTGACTTTGATGTTCCGTCATATGTGAAAATCATTTCAAGAGGAAACCCCACTGGTTTTTCTGTTATCCGGGGAATTGCAAGCGTTAGCTGCAAAGACTCATCAGCCATAGCATCACGGACATCTTCTATAAGCCTTCGCTCGTTGTTGATAATAAATGCATATAGGTTTCGTGTTTCCAGACGAAGAATTTTTGCGTCGCACCGAACTCCGTTTAGGAACAGCTTACGCATAATGGTATTAGTGCTGCTATAGTCCAAATTGGCTTTGTATCCAATCTCAGCGACACAGTGATGATACTCTTTGCCGTGTTTATGCGTATTCAACGGCTCGTGAATCGAGATGTCATTTAATTCTGTGATTTGGTCTTTGCTCAGTACGCTGACGGAACCAGATTTGGTAAAATCCACAATATCTTCGTCGAAAGAATAGCCATAAGCTTCTAACTGATTTTGGTTTTTATCGAGGTCCGTAGCGGTATGGTATTTTTTCTCAAAGAACTTCCAAATAACTTTGAGTGCAAACTTAGCATCTCGTGGAAATGGAATATCAGTTTTAAATTGGCTGATAAGCGTAAAGGAACGATATTCCGGCTTCAGGAATACTTTATAAGCATCTAATGCTCCCGTGCCCAAACTCAATTTAACGCTTTCCGTAAATTTCTCATCCAGCGTATAAAGATAACAGCAATCTAAAAGGTCTTCGCCATAATGCTTTGCTTCCGGCATCCGGCGAATCCTTCCAATCGTCTGAATTTCAAATACCTCGCTCATATTGTCACGGAGCTTCACGAGAATCTGCGCTCTTGGGCAATCCCAACCGGTAGCAACCGCCTGTTTGATAATTACAGCTATTGGAGTAGCGTCATTATCTTCAATATCCTCAAGGTTCTGTTTCTTATCAGACAACCATACCGATAGAAGGTTATTCTCGTAAGTAATGCCTTTGCTTTCGAAGTACTCTTCGACACGGTCAAGCAGTGCATCTGATTTATTCGGTAATTGGACGATAATCAATGGATTTACGCCAGAATCTTTCTTGGCGTATGCGGCTCGTAAGTCTCGTTGCTTCTCGAGGGCTTTATCCAGCAGGTAGGATATCTGATCTTCAACGCTAATATGCTGTTCAAAATTTTCATTGATTATCAGGAGCTTTTTTATCAGGCCTTCAGCAATAACATCTTCTTCTGGAATCTCTATCAGCAGAGCATTCTTGTAGTTTTTAGGTGTAGCGGAACAACGGATAATCTTATTCGCATTGAACAGGGCAAGAATGTCATCTGCTTTGATCGTATCATTCTGATGTGACTCGTCAACAATTATGGTAAAAGTCAAACCGTTGTCAATTGCATTCTGAATATGTTCGACAAAGTTTGTTCGCTCACTATCCTTAAGTGCATTGTTCCCTTTCTTAGTAAGCTTTTCCCAGTTGATGAAACAGGCATCATTTTCTTCAAAGCCAGAAGACATTATATCGGATAAGAGTTTTGTGTTGCTGCCGTGAATGTATTTATCCATTTTGGCTTTACTCTGTAATTCAAGATTACCTTTTCCGGGGGTAAGCCAAACAAACACTGCTTTGTTTGTGCTCTTCAGATACTCATCCATAAAGTGTGTAAGGATAATGGTTTTGCCGCTACCAGTACAACTCTTCAGGATAATTTCCCTATTGGGCTCTCCCATAGCTTCCATAAGGGCCTCAATGGCTTTAAGTTGAAAATTTGCAAGCGTGATCCCCATATTTATCCCTCCAATTCTTTGTAGTAATAATCCGGAATAACATTCACTGCAATGTTATATTCCTGCAGCGCTTGCGCTTGCTGAGCGTCCAGCAATACATCGTGCCCCATATAGAGCTTTCGGCATCTCTTACAGATACCTTCATCATCCAAAAATATCTCTAACTCCTCATCTGTCAGCACGATGGCAATTTCCTCGTTGCCCGTAAAATTGATGCCGTTTTCCAGCTCCACCAGCTCCCGGATATGGCGGAGCAGTTCATCGGCGTACTCGTAGTACATACGATCCGAAATAGGTACATAGTCAACTTTATAGTATTTCAGGCTGGCGGCATAGTCTTCTTTATCAATGACACGGCGGATGCGTTCGTAGGTCACATCCCGACAAATGCCGTTTTCGTTGTTGGTGCAGAGGATAAAACGACGGGCGCTGCCCTCGTGCTCGGCGTTGTATTTGAGGACGGCATTGCCTGTAGTTCCACTTCCTGCAAAGAAGTCAAGAATCAGGCTATCATCGTTTGAAGCAATTTGCAAAATTCGCTCTATGAGCCGTGTCGGCTTAGGTGTATCAAAGGGAACCTTACCGTTAAAAGTGGAAATAAGTTCTTTCTTTGCTTCATCTGTATGTCCAACATCAGAGTGAAGCCATAAATTAGTTGGAAGCTTTCCACCGACATTTGTCAAATAGGTTTTTCGAGCTATTCCGCCCTTTCCTCCTTTTGTAAAGAAAAATTTAGGCCACTGTCCACGGTTATACACAGCTTGGGCTTTTTCTCTTGAAACGCTTAACGATTCAGATAGAACAATTGCTTGGACTCCCGATCTCACATCAGCTTCTGGTACGCCACAAACTTCAGCACGTTTTTGAGAGTCCCCTAAGTCACGAAGCTCATACTCACACCAGCCACGCATTGCTGCCAGCATTACTTCTTGTGAGTACCGCCAGTGTGATCCATTGCTTGGATAAAGCATTTTTCCTGTGAATGGATGCTGAATTGCATATACCATTCCTTGATGAGTAGATGCATCAGCTGCATAAGCATTATCTGTTCGCCACATAGCAAAATCATTATCAGGATTTTTGTATTTTGCGTCCATTTCGGCAGTCCGTGGGAGCTTTTTAGGACTCCAACTTTCTGAACGGCTATAAACCAGAAGATGCTCCACTTCGGTCACAATGCCCTTGGAGTCGTTTCTTGCTGAGTAATTGCGTTGCCACGCTATGTTCGACACGAAGCAATTCTCGCCAAAAATCTCATCACACAGTAACCGTAGACCGGCTTCCTCCCGGTCGTCGATGGAGATAAAGATCACACCATTCCCACTCAAAAGTCGTCTGGCAATTTTGAGTCGTTTTTCCATAAATGACAGCCATTTTGAATGCGTAAAGCAGTCGTTCTTATCTACAAAAGCATCGTCATAGATGAAGTCTTTATTGCCCGTATTATACGGAGGATCAATATAGATGAGGTCAATCTTACCACGATGCGTCTTTTCCAACAGTTTCAGTGCGGCAAGGTTATCCCCTTCAAGCAGGAAATTCATCTGCCCACCGTGGTCAATAAACAGATCTGCCTCTTCGGCCAGTACTGGCGTATGGGTATCCAACACCTCATCGATTTCCTCCCGATGCTCCTCGAATACGAGACCGTACTTTTTCCCGTTCACATCTTTTTCGAGTTCGGACAGGTAGGAAAGCAGGTTGCCCGTATTCTCATCCTGCGGTGCTGCGGTGATAAAGGCACGAATCTGCTTGATTTTGTCCAGCAGGTTGTCCCGCTTCTTTTTTGAAATATTGGTGCTCATCTTGCATCCTCCAATATAGTTTTATTCATAAGTTCATGCCCAAAGTGCCAATTTGGCACTTTGGAACCACCGTGCTGGCACTTTGGGATTTCGCCAAAGTATCAATCTGATACTTTGGAAGCTGAAAGCTGATACTTTGAAATTCGTCAGCCTCATCCAACTGCCACTTCGACCTTTTTGCCGCTGAAGGCCACGCCGTATTTATAAATCGTCCTGACCCCGGCGGTCGTCAGTTCGGTTTCGTATTTCTTACCGTTGATCTGCTGTAAGGCCGTCTCGGACAGCTTTTTCAGCTGCTCATCGCTACAATTCTTCTCCGCTTTCAGTTCGATCAGGATGCCCGGAAGTCCTTTTTGCGTGGGCTTCAACTGAATGTCATAGCGCCCGTCGCCGGATTCCCGGTTGGAGGTCACGAAAGCACCGCCCAGCAGGGCGCACAGTCCCAGCATAAAGCCGTGGTAGAAATTCTCCCCGGCCGTGTCGAAGGAGCTGACCGACTGAGTCAGCAGCGTCTGGATCTGCGCTTTCAGCCGTGCGTTATCGCCGGAGAAGATGGCCTCCTGAACGGAAATCGCCGTGGACGGCGGGATCAGATTCTCTAACCTCTGCAAAATCTCCTTGTTATACACCAGAGAAATCTCCCGGTTGGGCAGGGAGACCTCGCACATAAAATCGCCGCTGAAGGAGGGCGTGGTTTTCAGCGCCTTCAGATAGCCGGTCACCAGCAGGAAGCTGTAAATGGTGGAGGGATTGCTTTTGATCTGCGGATAAATCACGCCGGTGTCGATGAAGGTTGTGAAGGTCTCGCCGTTGACCAGGGAGGTCAGACGGTTATAAATCTCCTCGTCCGCCTGGGCAAGCACTTCCCCGATAATATCGTTGCTGCCGGTGGAGACCCAGAAGGGTCTCGGCTCACACTCGTTGCTGAAGTAGTTGACCACCGACCACGGGTTGAAAATCTCCGTCTTGCCGAAGCGGTAGCCGTCGTACCACTGGCAAATCTCGTCATACTTATCGGCAGCGCCGTAGTATTCCGCCATCTCCATCACCTCGTCGGCGGTGAAGCCGAAGTAGGCACTGTATTTGTTGTCCAACACGGAGTTGATGGACAGGTTATTCATCCCGCTGAAGATGCTCTCCTTGGCCACCCGCAGAATGCCGGTGAGGAATCCGAAGGACAGGTGCTGATTATCCTTGAACCCGCCGGAAAACAGGTTTCGCATAAACCGGATGACCTTGTCGTAATAGTCCTTCTGATAGCCCTGCTGGATGGGGGTGTCGTACTCGTCGATGATGATAATGGGCGCAACGGCATAGTGCTTGTGCAGCATAGCGGACAGATCCAGCAGTGCAGAAGCCAACTCTACCTCGTTGACCTTGCCGTCTGCCAGCTTTTCATAGGTCTTTTTGCTGTACTCGTCGCACTTTTCACTGGTCAGCAGCTCTTTGTGCCGCCGGGTCTCCTTTGCGAAAATGTCCCGGATAGCCGCAAAGGTCTCCTCCCAAGTGTCGAACTTCACATCCTTGAAGGTCAGGAAGATCACAGGGTACTTGCCCTGATAATCCCGGTACTTCTGGCCGCAGGCCCAGATCTTCTTATCCCGGAAATAGACAGAGGTATCCTTGTCGCTCTTTTCAAAGTAAGTGCGCAGCATATCCATATTCAGCGTCTTGCCGAAACGCCGGGGGCGGGTAAACAGCGTCACCATCGGACGCTCGTCGATAAAGTCCTTGATCATCATCGTCTTGTCGATGTAGTAGTATTCCGACGAGGCAAGGCAGTAGTTGGACACGCCGATGGGCAGGGGCAGCTTCGGCGCGCGCTCCGTCTTGCGGAAAGCGCCCGTCTTGAGCCGCTGATCCGCCGGCTTCTGCGTATCAGCGGGGATCAGCCAACGATTGCCCTGCTTTTTCGCACCGGCGATTCTCCCATTCTTGCAGAGCGTCGCAACTCTCCGCTCCGTTATATTCCAGCGCACTGCTGCCTCTCTTACCGAGATCATTTCAGCCATAGGGGATACCTCCACGCATAAAATCACAAGTACATTATACCCGAATAAAAGAACAATGTCAACAAAGTTCGGAACAATGTCGTTTCAAAACAGCATTGTTCTTTTCTGCACACAAAACAAGCGGAGGTCATCGACCCCCCGCTTGCTCGCTACCTATATACAATTTCCTGCATCACAGCCTCGTTTGCCCGATGTCGGATGCCGTTCATCTTCCGCACCCACGCCTGCGGGTCATTGGCCTTTACCTCCTCCGTCACACCCTCGGCATCTGCGTATTGTTCTACCAACCGAAGAAAGAGTTCCTGCGCCTGCTCCTCGATGTCTGCAAGGTGGCCGCCCAGTATCCCGGCAGTCAGCAGGTTATAATACAGCACCCGGTGGTGCGCCTTCAGAAAAGCTCGCCGCCGCTGCCCGTAAATGCCGATGGGGCGTTCTTCTTCGGGCGGTAAGCAAACATCGGGTAGGCAATAGTCGCCCTGCCTTGTGTAAGTGCCGCCCAGCTGCTCAAATAGCGATTTCATATGTGATCCTCCCATTCAAAATTTCCCCGGCAGGTCTGCAATGCAAAATGCACCCGCCTTTCGGTTACAGTCTACCAAAACCGAAAGGCAGGTGCGAGTGTGCGAATTTCAGAATCGCACATTATTTCTTCATCTTCCTGCTGAATTCATTCAGCGTCTGGATATGCCAGAGGCTTTTGCGGGTGATGGAGCGGAAGGTCAGGGAGCAGAAGAAATCCACAAGAAAGATTTTCGGGATACAGAACTTCAGTCCCTTTTGAAAGGCTTTCAGCGACCCGCGGCTGCACCAGTTGTGGACGGTGGTCAGGGTGTAGCCGGTCAGGGCCACCACATCCTTTACCGTGACCACATCCGGGTATTTGCGCAGCAGCTTTTCATAGTAGCCGTGCATCTGCCGCAGCGTGTCCTCCGGCAGCTTTTTGGACAGCCTCGCCACATAGTGGGTGCCGTACCAGCCCTTCGGCGCAGAATAGAGTTCAGGGAAAATCGCCCGTTCCTCCAAATATGCTTTCACATCCTCTTTTCGGATTTTATAGCACCGGGTTTTCTTACCCGACCACTCGCAGGGCACCTTGCCGCTTTTGAGCAGGTGCAGCGCCGTGGACTTGCTGATGTGGCAGATCCGGAAGAATTGCTCCTTGTTCATCACTTCGGGAACGCTGTCCCAGTTAACGGGGAATACATCCATTTGTAACACCTCAAAAATAGATTTTCGTCGGTTGGAAGCTCTATTCTGCGGTGTATGGCCGTCTCCCGGTTTTTCTCTCCTATCTTCCCGCATTTCTCTCCAAAATCGGGAAAAATGCCGATTTGAACCCACTTCCCAAAAAGCCTGTCCCGCAAGGCTTTCCGGGCGAAAAAGCCTGATTTCAAGCGGCTTTCGGCGGGTACGGGGCTTACAGAAACGACCCCAAAACGGGCACCCCCGTCACAGTTGCATAAAAGACTCGAAATCGGTTGATCCGCAAGGGTCCGTGGGTTCGAATCCCACCGTCTCCGCCAGATGCAAAAGGACACCCATCGGGTGTCCTTTTGTGTTTCTTATGGAGAGCGGGGCTCTTCATAAAATCGCCGTTCACTTTCCTGCGTATATCATCTATAATATTAGTTAGAAGGTATCGGCGCAGGGGTAAGGTGCCGGCAAATCGAAAGCTGCGGGGGTGTATTTTTATGAAATTGAGAAAAGTAAAGGCAATCGCTAAATCACTTCTCGGTATCTTTTCGGCTCTTATGGCGCTAATGTTGCTCACATACAATGCAGTCTTTGGCTATATAGCGATCGCCGTCATGTGCCTCTATGGAATCCTTGTTGCCGCATTTTGGCGCTGCCCCAAATGCAGGAAAAACTTAGGCCCGCTTTATGTGAAGTACTGCCCTAATTGCGGCGAAAAGCTGAACTGACAGCTCCCGGCCTGCCAGGCCGGACGATCCTGAACTTGACGATCCTAACGTTGCAGGTGTGCTTATGCAAAGAATTAAAAGGTTGAATAATTATCAAAAAGGTGTCATTATCGCAATGGTCATTATGGCGCTGATTTTTGCGGTGATTTACCCTAAGACCCTCGCAAGAGTCGGATATAGGTACCACGACGCGATCCTCGTCCCGCAGCAGGAAGGCGGGAACACGGTGTATTCAGGCAAGATCGACGGAGGGCAGGCCCAATTCATAGTGTCTGAAAACAAGTCCGTCGTGTTGCAGTACCGCGATAAAACCTATGGCCCTTACAGGATACAGGAGAACCCTACCGCGATCCCCGAGGATAAAAAATTCGAAGACGGCATAATCGGCATTGAAGTTTTCAACGGCGATACGGTGCTGTTCCGCGGTGGGCTGGTAGATTATGGCGATGCTTATTGGCTTTACAACGAGGATGGGACCTTATATGGTTTCGAATTCTCCTATGCGCCCGACTATGGGCTCGAAGTGGATCAGGACGGCAATGAGGTAGATAAAATGACGCCGTCTGCTTATACGATTTATGAGCTGCTGAACCAGCCCAAGCTGACGCACAAGGGCGATGCATCCGCATGGTTCGGTGCAGTCTTTGTTTGTATTCTCAACACGCTATCCATATTATTTGCAGACGAGCTGTTCAGATGGAATCTATCGTTCCAGATCCGAAACACAGAGGACGCCGAGCCGTCCGACTGGGAAATAGCGGGAAGGTACATGGGCTGGACAGTTTTGGCGATCACGGCTTTGGTAATCTTTATTACCGGGTTGCAGTAATGGGGCGCTGTTCGGAGATATTGTAGTCTTATCATTCCCCCCAAGCAGCCCTAAGCCCTTCTTGACAAAGGCGGAAGCGACCTTATAATCAAAATAGACGCCAAATGTGTCTGTTCGGCGACGCAGTATAGAGGGGGAATGAAAAAGCAATGAACACCGAAAAAACTTCCACGGGCAAAATGAGGGCCTACTTCAAGGCGCAGAACATCGAGTTTTCCGCAAAGCGCATCTTTATAGACGGGCTGGGCGGCATGGCGTATGGCCTGTTCGCTTCGCTTCTGATCGGCACCATTATCAGTACCGTCGGCACCTATCTCTTTGACCTTCGCTTTACGCTGTGGGGCAATGAATACAGCCTTTTTGCGGATGCAAACGGCTTTGCCAAGGCGGTGCAGGGCGCGGCCATGGCAGCGGCCATCGGCTATGCCATGAAGGCGCCTGCATTTGTGCTGTACTCGCTGCTGACCGTCGGCTATGCAGCAAACGCGCTGGGCGGCAGCGGAGGTCCCCTGTCCGTTTTCTTTGTGAGCCTTGTATCCATCTTCTTTGGCAAGCTGGTTTCCAAGCGCACGCCGGTGGACTTGATCGTTACCCCCGCTGTGACCATCCTGACTGGCGTGCTTGCCGCCATGCTCATCGCCCCGCCAATCGGAAAGATAGGCACGGTTATTGGCAACTTTATCATGTGGGCGACTGAGATGCGCCCCTTTGTCATGGGTCTTCTCGTCTCCGCCGTAATGGGCGCGGTGCTTACCCTTCCCATCAGCTCCGCGGCAATATGCGCTGCATTCGGGCTGACCGGCCTTGCGGGCGGCGCCTGTGTGGCCGGCTGCTGCGCCCATATGGTGGGCTTTGCCGTAGCCTCCTGGCGGGAGAACCGCTTCCAGGGCCTTGCGGCGCAGGGTCTCGGTACCTCCATGCTCCAGATTCCGAACCTTATGCGCAAGCCCGTGCTCTGGCTTCCGGCGGTCGCCGCCTCTCTGGTGGGCGGGCCGCTTGCGACGTGCGTGTTCCACCTGGAGCAGAACGGCTTTGCAATCGCCTCCGGCATGGGGACCTGCGGCCTTGTGGGTCCGATTGGCGTCATCGTGGGCTGGGTCAACGGTGACGGCGCCACCGCTTGGGATATTGTTGGCCTCATTTTGGTGGCCATAGTGGTTCCTGCGCTTGTATCCTGGGCCGTATCCGAGCTTATGCGCAGACGTGGCCTGATCAAGCCGGGGGATTATAAGCTGGATCTGTAAAAAGCGAAGCAGCAGCGTCTGCGGTCTTCACGGACAAAGCTCTTCCGCCTTATACATGCCAAAACCTGAAAGCCCCCGGAAATCCGGGGGCTTTCAGAGTGTCAAAAAAGTGGCTGAATGCCACTTTTTTGAGTTTTACGGGTT
>ENA-UOIY01002722-UOIY01002722.1-human-gut-metagenome-genome-assembly--contig:-P114-NODE-2722-length-12562-cov-7.634765_pt1 | contig 12562 bp, 10 predicted proteins | sample MGYA00242335_ERZ723882 | MGnify/ENA metagenome assembly ERZ723882
CTGTCGTATTGGCGGAGATGAGTTTTCTGTGATTATGGTGGATGTGACCAGTTGTTTGAAGTACACCATTGAAGATAAGATTAAATATGTAAGCGAAGAACTTGCAAAGGTAGAAAGTGAGGTTCCTGCAGTTACATTAAGCATAGGTGTAGCATTTTCTGATCAGGAAAATCCGGGAGAGAGCATCTTCAAGGATGCAGATAAGGCACTGTATCATGTAAAGGAAAATGGACGAAATGGCTGCGCATTTTATAATGGGGCCAGTTCCATGGGAAGTATAGAAGGTATAGAAAAAGATCTGAAAGAAAAGGATACAGAAAAATAATATTTACAAACAATTCATTCTGTCTTATAATATGCTCCAGGGAATGAAGTTCTCCCATGGGAAACCTAAACCGCTTAATAAATATAAGCTGATGACTTCTGTGATGAAATACTCACGGAGTCACCAGCTTTTTTGTTGTTATATATCAGAAAGAAACTGTCAGTGACAGGTTTTCCAGATACCAGCGGCAGATGATCCGGGGAGTAATTACACCATAAAAAGGAGAAAAGAAAACATGTTGTTGACTTCACTTGCATTTGTATTTTTACTGGGACTTGCCATGGCGGCGTTGTGCCAGAGAATTAAGATCCCCCGTATTATCGGTATGCTGATTACAGGTATTTTATTGGGCCCCTGTGTATTAAACTGGCTTTCAGATTCGGTTTTGGGGATCTCTTCAGAGTTGCGGCAGATGGCACTGATCATTATATTGCTGAAAGTGGGATTGTCCCTGAATCTGGCAGATCTGAAGAAGGTAGGCAGACCTGCGCTTATGATGTCCTGTGTTCCTGCCAGTTTTGAAATTCTGGCTTTTGTTATTTTTGCTCCATCTATCCTGCATATTTCAAGGGTGGAAGCAGCTGTGATGGGTGCTGTTTTAAGTGCTGTATCACCTGCGGTTGTGATACCGAGAATGGTACAGCTGATGGAGACAAAATACGGCACAGACCAGCGGATCCCGCAGATGATCATGGCAGGTGCGTCCTGTGATGATATTTTCGTCATTGTCCTGTTTTCCACGTTCACAAATATGGCTCAGGGCGGCAGTGCACATGTTGCAGATTTCATCAATATCCCGGTATCCATTTTTTCAGGAATAGCACTGGGAGCAGTGTCCGGATACGGGCTCAGCCGGTTTTTTGAAACTGCCTATGCCAAAGAACAATATGTGCGCAACAGTATGAAGGTGATTTTGATCCTGGGAATGTCATTTTTTTTAATGTCAGTGGAGACATGGTTAAAGGGAAAAATATCTGTTTCCGGCCTGCTGGCTGTAGTAAGCATGGCAGCGGTGATCCGGATCAAATGTGTTCCCGGGGTATCAAAACGTCTTTCGGAAAAATTTGGAAAACTGTGGATTGCGGCAGAGGTGATCCTTTTTGTGCTTGTAGGTGCAGCAGTGGACATCCGTTACACCATGCAGGCAGGAATTACAGCAGTTCTGATGATCTTTGTTGGTTTAATGTTTCGGGCAGCAGGAGTATCCCTTTGCATGCTGGGGACGAAATTAAATAAAAAAGAAAGGCTGTTTTGTGTGATCGCCTATTTACCAAAAGCAACAGTACAGGCAGCAATCGGTTCAGTACCGCTTGCAATGGGATTGCCGTGCGGACAGATTGTTTTGTCTGTAGCTGTTCTTGCTATTCTGATAACAGCGCCCCTGGGGGCAGCAGGAATGGATCTGACTTATGATAAGCTGCTGGTCCGTTCACAAGACTGACTGGTACATTATAATGTCCTCTCGGAGTCTTTCCTGCACCTGCCTTTATGGCCGATTTTCCGCCAGTCGTACCCGAATTTCATCACCGTACGCACCGCGTACGCCTCAGAAATTTGGGCACAACTGACAAAAAATCTTCTCACAAAATCAGGCACAGAAAGATTCCGGGAGAACATTATTTATGAAAGGGTGTGCCGGCAAACAGATTCCTGTATTTTAAAGGTGAAAGGCCATAAGTTCCCTTGAATTGTTCAATAAAATAGCTGATCTGATTATATCCTACATCAGCACTGATCTCAGATATCGGCTTTTTTGTGTTCAAGATCAGGTTTTTTGCCATATAAAGCCTGTACTTGTTCAGGTATTTAATAGGGGACAGCCGGGTGTATTTGCGGAACAGATCTGTACAGCGGTTTTTATTGATGATCCCGTAAGCAGCGATCTGGCGGACAGTTAAAGGATCCTGGTAATGGTTGTGGACGAAACTTAACAGGGACTGGAACAATTCCATTTCTTCCTCGTCATTCTGCTCCGGTTTTTCATCAAAGGAGCGGATCAGTTCCTCAAATATCCGGGATAGAAAGTTGATAACGGAAAAATATCCCAAAGGTTCACCAGTCTGATCTAAAAGGCTTTCCAAAATGTCTATCTGTTCCGGGTTTAAAAGCTGGATGGAACTGGTGAAACTTTCATTTTCCAGAAAAGGACGGATATAGTGCTTTAAGATCATGGGATGAAAAATATCAGGGGAAAAGTTGATGCACAGAGAACAGGCATCTTTTCCAGTGGTCCGGGAACTGTGAAGCTGGTGGTCTTTTACCAGAAGAATCTTATCCCCGGACAGCCGGAGAGAATCACCGTTGATGCAATATTCCAGCTCTCCCTGGAAAACCCAGTTTAACTGCGGTTCATTATGCCAGTGGAAGGGGGTTGAGTCCCTGGCTGCATGATGATAGGTCTGTGTAAAAATGGAAACAGGAAAGTCTTCTGACAGATAATTGACTTTTTCCTGCAGGTCATCGGTGGTGGAAATGACAAATTCAGTTCCGGCCTGATTGCATTTGAGAAAGGAAACATTCATAAAGTATTATTCTCCTTTTTTGTAGTGATGTTCTCTCAGAGTCTTTTCTGATATAAATTATCCCAAGTATACCACTTTTCTACGTTTTCCGGAATGAAAACAGCAATAATATGGTACAAATGTGATATAATCCGTTCTATTAATGATAGAAACATGGAGACCATGTGACTATACTGGGGATAAAGGCTGGAAAGAGCATTGCCGGTAATATAAGGAGGATATGATAATGGTATTTGTAAATGGCAAAAGATTGTTGTCAAGGATCAATGAACTGGGAAAAATTGGAAAAGACGCAGAAGGAAGAAGAACAAGACTGGCGGCTTCTGATGCAGATAAACAGGGCAGAGACCTGGTTTCTGAATGGATGAAGGAAGCTGGCCTGGAGGTAGTGACGGACCGGATCGGAAATATTTTTGGCATCTGGGAGACACCTGAAAACAAGGATCAGGCACCTCTTATGATAGGTTCCCATATTGATACTGTTATCAATGCAGGACAGTATGACGGGTGTCTGGGGGTCATCTCCAGTATTGAAGTAATCAGAACATTAAAGGATAATGGAATGGTTTCGGCAAGACCTGTTGTTGCAGCTGCATTTACCAATGAAGAAGGTGTCAGATATTCACCGGATATGATGGGGTCCCTGGTTTATGCAGGAGGCATGGATGTGGAAGAGGCTCTGGACACAGTAGGGACTGATGGTACTATTTTACGGGATGAATTAAAGCGCATTGGATATGAAGGAACGGTAGAACCTGGATTTATTAAGCCATATGCATTTGTTGAGCTGCATATTGAACAGGGACCGGTCCTTGACCATGAGGGCATCCGCATTGGTGCAGTAGAGAATCTTCAGGGGATCCACTGGCAGAGAGTGACGATTGAAGGTGCTGCAAACCATGCAGGAACCACACCAACTGCATTAAGACATGATGCAGGACTGGCAGCAGCAAAGGTAATTGTATTCTTAAGACAATTAGTGGAAAAATCAGGAGGCGTTGCCACAGTAGGCTGCATTGAATTGAAGCCTAATGCTATTAACGTTATCCCATCTAAAGCAGTATTTACCGTTGACCTGAGAAACCCGGACAAAGAAAAGCTGGATAATGATGAAAAGATCCTGTCTGAATACTTAAAAAATCTGGCAAAAGAAGATGATGTCAGGATTTCTGCAGAACGTATGACGGAATTCGATCCGGTTCCATTTGACGAAGAAATTGTAGAAAAGGTGGAAAAGGCAGCTAAAGCCCACGGTTTAAGTGTAAAACGCATTACTTCCGGTGCCGGTCAGGATGCCCAGATGCTCGCAAGGCTCTGTCCAACAGCCATGATCTTTGTACCAAGTGTTAAAGGCATCAGCCATAATCCGGAGGAATATACAAAGGATGAGGATGTACTGGCAGGCGCAGATGTATTTTTAGATGTTGTAATGGACATGGCGCAGGTGAAATGATATAATTTGGGCAGCTAAAAAGAGCCTGGGAGACTCCGCGAGTACATAAAAGGCAAAGGAGTGAGAGATATGATAAAGATCGATCTGATCACTGGATTTTTAGGTGCCGGAAAGACAACCTTTATAAAAAAGTATGCTTCTTATCTGATGAAACAGGGCAGAAAGATCGGAATACTGGAAAATGATTTTGGGGCAGTTAATGTGGATATGCTTCTTTTACAGGACCTGGAAGGGGATAATTGCAGTCTGGAAATGATCGCAGGAGGCTGTGATGCAGACTGCCACAGACGCCGTTTTAAGACAAAGTTGATCGCAATGGCTATGTCCGGTTATGACCGGGTGATCATAGAGCCATCTGGTATTTATGATGTAGACGAATTTTTTGATGCTCTTTATGAGGAGCCACTGGATCGTTTCTATGAACCGGGAAATGTGATAGCACTGGTAGATGCGGGGCTGGAAGAAGACCTTTCAAAAGAGGCGAAATATCTGCTGGCGACTGAAGTGGCAGATGCAGGCTGTGTCCTTTTCAGTAAGTGTGATGAAGTGCCGGAAAAGCAGCTAAAGGCAACTCTTTCTTATCTGAACCAGGCCCTGGAGCAGGTACACTGTAAACGCAGATTTACCCTGGATCAGATCCTGTGTAAAAGCTGGGAAGATCTGGATGAGGCTGATTACAAACGTCTGCTGACCTGCGGATACCGTATGGAAGATTATGAAAAAATGCCTCTGGAACAGAGTAAGGTATTTGAATCATTATATTACCTGAATTTCTCCATGGACCCTAAGAAGCTGGAAACAGCAGTAAAAAAGATGTTTCAAGATCCTGCCTGCGGCAAGATTTTCCGTATTAAAGGCTATATGAAGAATGGCAGGAAAGATGAAACGGAAAACTCTCAGGAAAGCGGCTGGCTGGAACTGAATGCTACTGTTAAAGAATTTAGCTTAAAATCAGTGCCAAAGGGCCAGGAAGTTCTGATCGTGATCGGTGAAAAGCTTTCAAAAGAGAGAGCAGCCCTTTATTTAGGCCGGAACCCCGATGTTTAAGCCTGTTTTAAGCAAAAAACAGTTTACAAAAAGAACAGTACAGGTTATAATATTTCCCGTTGGACAAGGACAGATATGGCAGAGCCGCAGATGCTCTGTGCATAAATAAAATAAGCTGATGGCTTCTGTGAGACAGATGACATCAGCTTTTTTTCTGTTGGCAAGTAATTGAATAGTGGCCGTTAGTTTGATACAATAAAATGGATTATACGGTATTGAGGGTGGATGAAGTATGCCGATAAAAGAACCACGTTTTCATGGCGAAGTTACAGAAAAAAGTCATAAGAATATGAGCAAGATACGTGGAAAAGATACGAGCATAGAGGTTGTGCTGAGAAAGGCACTATGGCATAGGGGATTTCGTTATCGGAAAAATTACAAGGGATTGCCGGGAAGACCGGATATTGTTCTGACGAAGTATCGTATTGCAATTTTTTGTGACAGTGAGTTTTTTCATGGAAAAGATTGGGAAATACTGAAGCCACGGTTAGAAAAAGGAAAAAATCCAGATTATTGGGTTAAGAAAATAGAGAGGAATATCCAGAGAGACGAAGAAAAGGACCAGCAGCTAAATTTTATGGGGTGGACCGTGATACATTTCTGGGGAAAAGATATTCTGAAAGATACAGAACAGTGTGTAAGAGTGATAGAAGAGACGATATTTGACCAGAAACTGGGAGAAGTAGACGATGAAGAGGGAATGTAATGATGAATTATTTGGAAGAATACGATGAAACGGATCCTATTTCAATTGAAACATATGCAAAAAGGTTGATTGGAAAAACATTTGCCGATGTGTGTAAGCAGGATGATATCACCAAAACTATGGTTGTCAGGGAGACTGCAAATTATGAAGTAAAGCACGAGAATAAGAGGCGAAAAGGTGGTCTGGGAGAACTGATAGAAGAGAGATATTTTCACTATCAGACGAATAATGATGCACGCCCAGATTTTGATAAAGCAGGTGTAGAACTAAAAGTAACTCCATACAAACAAAATAAGAATGGGACACTGGTAGCAAAGGAAAGATTGATATTGACCATGATAGACTATTTTTCAGTTGTTAATGAAACATTTGAAGATAGTCATATGTGGCAAAAGGCCCGGTTGATTTTATTGGTCTATTATTTATATCAACAAGAGATAAAGAATCGGTTGGATTATCGTATTGGATATGTAAATCTGTTTGTACCGCCGGAGCAAGATATAAAAATCATAGCACATGATTTTGCGGTTATTGTTGAGAAAATCCGAAACGGAAAAGCCCATGAGTTATCGGAAGGAGATACTTTGTATCTGGGAGCAGCACCGAAGGCAGCAACATCAAAAGACCGGAGAAAGCAGCCATTTAGTGATGAATTAGCAAAACCGAGGGCATTTGCATTTAAGAATTCATACATGACATATGTCCTGAACAATTATATTATTCCTGGAAAAAACACATATGAATCGATCATCAAGGGTACGGAAGAGGAATCTTTTGAAGAGTATGTTGTGCGTAAAATAGGTGCGTATTATGATTGGTCAGTTACTGATTTGTGTAATAAATTTCATATAGAATATCAAAAGAAACCGAAAAGTCTTGAGGCAATGTTAGCATATCGGATGTTGGGGATAAAAGGAAACCATGCGGAAGAATTTGAAAAAGCAAATGTGGTAGTTAAGACGATACGTATTGAGAAAAATAATAAAATAAAGGAAAATATGTCATTCCCTACGTTCAAATTTAAAGAGCTAGTAGAGGAAGATTGGGAAGATTCTACATTCGGAAACTATTTACGTGAAACTAGATTTTTGTTTGTAGTTTATAAATTTGATCAACAAGATGAATTAAGGTTAAAAGGCTGTCAGTTCTGGAATATTCCATATGATGATCTGGAAGGTAATGTGAAGTCGGTTTGGGAAAAGACGCATAGAGTGCTTTGTGAAGGACTTCAGATAGAAAAGAGAAATGGAAAGAATTATAATAATTTTCCGAAATCATCAGAAAATCCAGTGTGCCATGTAAGACCACATGCACAAAATTCAAAAGATACATATGAACTTCCAGACGGAAGACAGTACCCAAAGCAATGTTTTTGGTTGAATAATAGTTATATTTTGTCACAGTTGGATAAGAATTTTATTGAGGATTGATAATGGGTAATAAAGAATATAAAACTCCAGAAGAAGTAAAACAGAGAGCGGAAGAAGCAATAGGACATTCTTTCAAAGAAATTTTTGAATTAGCTCAGAAATTTCAACAAGAAAATGGATTAAAAGCGAAGCACGGAAAGGGAGATATTGGACAAGCCTATGAAGAAGGCTGGTTTAACTATGCGTGCAATGAAGAAGCTGAACCGGATTTTAAAGATGCAGACATTGAATTGAAAGTAACTTCATTTTTGATCAATAGCAGGGGATATAGAGCAAAAGAGAGATTATCACTTGGAAAAATCAACTATAAAGATGAAAATTGGAATGAGTATGAAGAGAGTAGATTTTGGACAAAAAATCATCATCTGCTGGTTATGTATTACCAGTATATCAGAGGTGTAAAACGTGAGGAGTTTAGCGTAGAGAAAGTAGATGAGATTTTGCTGAAAGAATTGCCAGAAAGAGATCAGATGATCATTCAGCATGATTGGGAAAAAATCGCACGTTATGTAAAAGCGGGGAAAGCACATGAATTATCAGAACGAGATTTTATGTATCTCAGTCCTGCTAGAAAAGGTGCCGGCGGAGATGAGAAAGTAAAATATAATGACAAATATCCTAAAGCAAAACCAAGAGCGTATTCATTTAAAAAGTCGTATATGACAAAATTGTTTAACGAGAGAATGCTTACACCAGAGGAAATATCGTATATTTTGCCAGATATAGTATTACCAAAGGAGAAAGAGTTTGATGATATCCTGATTGAAACTTTGAAACCATATTTTGGAAGAACAGTTGATTCGCTGAAAAAGGAATTTCACAATTATCGCAGTGGATACAGTGAAAAGAACGATATCATTAAGCAGATATTCAAGAGTGAAAACGATTTGGATGAAACAGATGAATTTCAAAAAGCCAACTATAAATTAAGGACACTTACGGTTGATAAAAAAGGAACGCCGACGCAGGATATGTCATTTTCAGCGTTTGATTTTGATGGATTATTGAAAGAGAAAAATTGGACAGAATCTATTGTTTATGATGAAATGGTGGATTCAAAGTTTTTACTTGTAGTATTTTCAAAGAATGCAGAGGGGCAAGAAATTTTGAATAATGCCTTCATATGGTATCTTCCGAAAAAAGATGTAAATAAAGTAAAAGATGTTTGGAAAGAAGCAAGAAAAGTTATTAAAGGTGGAATAAAACTACAACAGAAGCTATCACATGACAGGAATGGAAGATTAATATTTGTATATGAAAATAATTTTCCGAAAAGCAACTTTAATAATGTGGCACATGTAAGAAATAAAGCTGGTGAGAGCGAGTATTTTTGTGAAAATGCTAATTCAGTGAGGTTGAAAAAAACGGCAGAGGTTATCACGCTAAAAGAAATTCCAGAGGAATTGAAAAATACTTTGATACCTACTGGAGAATACATGACAAAACAATGCTTTTGGTTTAACAAGAAATATCTGAAACAACAGATTAAAGATTTTATAAAATCATACTAAAAAATAGAAAAGGATCTTTACAAGAATATAAAAATAGGTTATTATATAAAAGAACGATCGTTCGATAATAAAAAAGAGGTAAAAGAAGTGAAGAAAACAGTTTGCGAATTGTTCGCCGGAGTAGGTGGCTTTAGATGTGGGCTTAATAATATAAGAACAGCAGAAGATTATGGAAAAGAAGAAAAATGGGATACAGTTTGGTTTAGTCAGTGGGAACCAGTAGAGAAAAATACACAGTACGCACATGACTGTTATGTATATCGATTTGGAACACGATTAGATAATAATGGTGATGATACCACGAATTATAATATTGAAGATGTGGATAAGACAACACTTCCTGACTTTAATTTGCTTGTTGGTGGATTCCCGTGTCAGGACTATTCTGTAGCTTCTTCATTAGCTACTTCCAAAGGACTCGAGGGAAAAAAAGGAATTTTATGGTGGTCAATACGTGAGACCTTAGAAGCAAAGAAACCACCATTCGTATTATTAGAAAATGTTGATAGATTGTTAAAATCTCCTGCAAAACAAAGAGGTAGAGATTTTGGTGTGATTCTTGCATGTTTTCGAGATGAAGGATATACAGTAGAATGGCGTGTGATAAATGCTGCGGAATATGGGTATCAGCAGAGACGTCGTAGAACATTTATTTTTGCCTATAAAAATAATACAAAATATGCGGATAGAGTTTTAAATACAATTGGATATACAGATGCATTGGAAGAAGAATATAAGAAAGAATGTATGGAAAATGTAATCTTAAAAGAAGGCTTTTTTGCAGAAACATTTCCAGTAAATAAAGCAGAGTCTGCTAAGATGAAAATTAAGAAACTGCCGGTAGAAGTAGGTGAAGTCTCCGAAACATTTCAATGTGCATTTGAAAATTCCGGAATAATGAAAGATGGAATAATATATACAATGAAGACCGTTCCCGATTATCATGGAAAGCAGATTACGCTTGGCGATGTTATGGAAACTGGACAAGTAGAAGAGCAGTATTTTATTCCGGAAGAAAAATTATATTATACAGATCCAACAGTCACACATAGCGATGAAACGGATCAGTGTCTTTCAAAGGAAGATAGACAGACCTGGCAGTACCTGAAAGGTGCAAAAAAATTGTTGCGTACAAGTTCGACAGGTCATGAATATGTATTCTCAGAAGGTGCTATTCCTATGATCGATCAGGAAGATAAACCGGCACGTACAATGCTGACATCAGAAGGTGGATTCAGTAGAACCACTCATATTGTGAAAGATAAGATGACTGGAAGAGTGAGATTACTTACTGCAGCAGAAGCAGAACGAATCCAGGGATTTCCTACAGACCATACAAAGTATTGTTTGGTTAAAGGAGAGACTGTGAAGATGCCATTAAGAAAACGTAGATTTATGATGGGAAATGCATTGGTTGTTAATCTGGTGGTAGATATGGAGAAGACATTATCTGTGATATTTAACAATGAATAAGTATATAGTGTTTAGAAAGTAGAATATAGGAGAAGCATGATTATGGATATTAGTGCAGAGATTCAAAAATATCGGCAAGAAATAAAATCAGAGAGGATGGATATGTCTTTTGGAGAGATAATTAATATGTATAGAGATAAAGAAATAATTATTTCTCCAGAATATCAAAGAGCTTTTCGATGGGATGAACAAAGACAGTCAGATTTTATAGAATCAATATTATTAGGGATTCCTTTTCCGTCTATTTTTGTGGCTACAAATCCAGATGGAAAATGGGAACTGATTGATGGACTGCAAAGAGTATCGACGGTGTTATCTTTTTTTAATGAATTAAAAGATGAAGAGGGGAATCCTTACCCTAAAAATGGCTTGAAATTAGTAGAGGGAAGTATGCTTAAGGGGTTGAAAGATATTACTATTGATACTTTACCATTGGAATATAAATTGCAAATTAAGCGTACACCATGTAGAGTAGAAATCATTCTTAAAGAAAGTGAATTTAAAATGAGATATGAGCTTTTTAAGAGATTAAATACAGGAGGAGAGGGATTATCGAGACAAGAGATAAGAAATTGTATATTTAGAGGATTAGACAGCAGGTACAGTGAATTTATTGCAGAATTAGCTCAAAATGATATTTTTAGAGAAATAGTAAATATTAGTGTATCCAATGAAGAGAAGATGTATTATGAAGAACTTGTATTAAGATACCTGACTCTAAAAAATAAAGGTACAAGATATTCGCAAGCTAATATACAGGACTATATGGATGATTATTTAGAGAGTCAATGCAAAGAATTTGATGATACACAGATTGAAACAGATAAAACTTTGTTTGTAAATATAATGAAAATATTAGAAAAACTAAAGGATGAGAATATATTTAAATTAGGAAAAAGATATTTTACTACGAGCATGTATGATGCAATAATGCTTAGTTTGTCTGAAAATACGATTGATTTGGAAGAATTGAATATAGAACAACTGGGCAAAAAAATAGCAATATTGAAAGAAGATGATAATTTTAACAAATATGTTGGGTCAGCAAGTAGTAATCCAACCAGCATAACCAATAAGGTCAAAATTGCTAGAAAAGTGTTGTTAGATATTACGGAGTAAGAAAATGCACCAACTTACAGAAGAAATTATGGCCAGTAAGGAGTGGCGAATCAGAGAATTAGAAGCTTTAAAAAAGATAGGAATCATTGCACTTAATGAATATCCGTTAAGAGAACAACAACAATATTACAGGATGTGTATACCATACATATATGCTCATTGGGAAGGGTTTGTGGTTGAAAGCTTCAAATTACTCATTACATATTTGAATAATGAACAATTAGATAAAAAAAACGTGATTAATGAATTATACACATTTTCTTTACAGAAAGTATTGAAACCTCTTGCTGGAAAACAAAGTTTTGAACAATCATACCAATTTGTTGAAAAATTTGTAAAAGAATTTGATAAAGAATTATATATTGAACCGTCCTTGCTTACTGCGAATTCAAATTTGAATTATAAACAAATGACAATTATATTGAGCAAATTTGGAATGAATAATTGTGTGGAAAAATACAAATCAGATATAAATCAGTTAGTGAATGAAAGAAATAGTATAGCTCATGGTGAAAACGGAATAATTATAGAAAAAAATCATGTTTCAAATGAAATAGCTATGTTGCAAGAAGCCTTTGACATGATTGTTTTGGAGTTTGAAAATTATCTATCTCAAAAGCTGTATTTGAAAAGTGTATAAAATTAGAAGTAAGAAATACCATGGTAACACCATTCACTAAAAATATATGGATACAGCGGAAAAACTAAAGTTTTCCTGCAGGAATCACACGAAAAATCACCATTTGCACACCTTAATACACCGGTCTGATACCGAAAAGGTGGACGTACTGTAGAATCAGGACGTGTTGTGGCAATCACCAAAAGATAAAATGAATTTTTGACATTTTCACAGATGGTGCTAATATGATTTTAGAAAAGAGTGTTACCGGTAGATGATCTGACCACATATTTATTGATTATAAAGATAACCGCTTAGTTTGCAGACAGGGCGGTTATTTTTGTGGTTTATGATTAT
>ENA-UOIY01002723-UOIY01002723.1-human-gut-metagenome-genome-assembly--contig:-P114-NODE-2723-length-12559-cov-10.651791_pt1 | contig 12559 bp, 15 predicted proteins | sample MGYA00242335_ERZ723882 | MGnify/ENA metagenome assembly ERZ723882
ATTACAGCGCTCTGGGGCCTTTATATCTTAAAATCAAAGTGTCAAAGACAGGATTTTTTACGATGCAAAAATACACAACACCACTGTCACCGTTCCCTCACATTATCCGAAAATGGTTCAATTTTGTACAAACACCATTCTACCGCCCTCAATGGCACAAATACATACATAACAAAAGAGACCGGCTCACTTGAAGTCGGTCTCCAATATAAGACTTAAGGGGGGGGGCAAGGCGTCCAACGATGCAGACTGCCTTTGGGGCTCCCCGCCTAATTATTCAGCCTTGCCGTTTGAACCAAGCACATCAACAATCTTGTGCTCATAGAGCTTCTTCATCTCGTCACGTGCAGGTCCGAGGTACTTGCGTGGGTCGAACTCACCAGGCTTCTCGTTGAAGACCTTGCGGATTGCTGCGGTCATTGCGAGACGAGAGTCTGAGTCGATGTTGATCTTGCAGACAGCGCTCTTTGATGCCTCGCGGAGCTGCTCCTCTGGAATGCCGACTGCATCAGGAAGTTTGCCGCCGTTTGCGTTGATGATGTCAACATACTCCTGTGGAACTGAAGATGAGCCGTGGAGAACGATAGGGAAACCTGGAAGTTTCTTCTCAATCTCGTGGAGAACGTCGAATGCGAGAGGCGGCGGAACAAGACGGCCGGTCTTCGGGTCGCGGGTGCACTGCTCAGGCTTGAACTTGTAGGCACCGTGTGAAGTTCCGATTGAGATTGCGAGAGAGTCACAGCCTGTACGGGTTGCGAAGTCAATCACCTCCTCCGGTTTGGTGTAGTGAGATACCTCTGAAGCAACCTCATCCTCAACACCTGCGAGGACACCGAGTTCAGCCTCAACGGTCACGTCATATTTGTGTGCATACTCGACAACCTTCTTCGTGAGGGCGATGTTGTCCTCGTAAGGAAGTGAAGAACCGTCGATCATCACTGAAGAGAAGCCCATGTCAACGCAGCTCTTGCAGAGCTCGAATGAATCGCCGTGGTCGAGGTGGAGGACAATCTGCGGATGCTCCCATCCGAGTTCCTTTGCGTACTCAACGGCACCCTCTGCCATATAGCGGAGAAGGGTCTGGTTAGCATAGTTGCGCGCACCCTTTGAAACCTGAAGAATCACAGGTGACTTTGTCTCGGCAGAGGCCTGGATAATGGCCTGAAGCTGCTCCATATTGTTAAAGTTGAATGCAGGGATTGCATATCCTCCCTTGATGGCCTTCGCGAACATCTCACGGGTGTTCACAAGACCGAGTTCCTTGTAAGATACCATAATTATAAAATTATATAAGAATTATATTATTCTACGAAGCTTCAAAAAATCTCGGCAAAAATAGTTAATTTTGCCGAACTATAAAAACGGAATACAAAAACCATACGAAAATGTATGGATATGTCAGATTGGCAGTCGGGAGTGATATGATAAATTTCGATAGCCGCAATCAGCAACGAAAGACAACAATATAAAGATTATGGATAATCGTAAAGCAGTTATTTTCTCTGCCCCGTCAGGTTCGGGCAAAAGCACTATAGTCAGCCATATACTCAAGCTTCATCCGGAGCTCAAGTTCTCTGTTTCAGCAGCCTCACGGGCCCCACGCGGAGACGAGAAGAACGGCGTTGCCTACTGGTTCATCAGCGCCGACGAGTTCAGAAAGAGGATTGCCGATGATGAGTTCGTGGAGTATGAGGAGGTGTATCCGGGCTCATATTACGGGACGCTGAAGTCCGAGGTCGAGAGAATCTGGAACAACGGCGACGCAATTATTTTCGACGTCGACGTGAAGGGAGGGGTCAATCTCAAGAAATATTTCGGAGACCGGGCGCTGTCCGTATTCATCCAGGCGCCGTCGGTGGAAGTCCTGCGCCAGAGACTCGTCAGCCGAGCCACAGACTCCCCGGAGGCAATTGAGCGCCGTGTCGCAAAAGCTGCGGAGGAAATGACATACGCGGACAAGTTCGACCACATCATCGTGAACGACGATCTGCAGAAGGCGTATGCGGATGCTGAGAAGCTGGTAGACGACTTTATGGGAAAAGAAAAATAAGGACAGCGTCTGCTGCGTTACGCTCCCAGATAAAACCCTCACGGCCATAAGGTTGCTGCGATTTTATCTTCATCGCAAGCCTTGCTCCACAATCCTTATTTTCCTTTGCCACCAAGTTGCTTTTCCAGTTTTTTGTGGGGGAAGACAAGTACGACTTAACTACTGACATTCATGGAAACTGCTGTTTATTCCGGATCATTCAATCCGCTGCACATCGGTCACCTCGCGATCATGAGGAGGCTTGCGGATTTGTACGACCGCGTGCTGCTGGTCGTGTCGCCGAAGAATCCGCTGAAGGACAGCGCTACGGCTGTTGATGCCCCGGCGCGACTGGATGCGGCACGGGCAGCGATTGAGCGTCATCCGGAACTGGGCGGCAAGGTTGTCGTTTCGGACATTGAGTTCCGGCTTCCCTCGCCCAATTATACGATAAACACGCTGGATGCGCTGAAGAAGGAGAACCCATCAGATAACTTCACTTTGACCGTAGGCGGTGACCAGATTGCGGACTTTCGCCGGTGGAAAGATTGGAGACGAATATTGCAAGAATATGGGGTCGTGGTTTTTCCCCGCGATGGTTTCGACACGTCTGCCATACGCGACGACCTCCTGCACGAGAATCCCATCTACCTCATCCGACTCATTGACATGCCGCTCGTTACAGTCTCATCGACTCAAATCCGCAACGCCATAGCAGCTGGCCAAGACGTCTCAGCACTTTTAATGTAGGGAAATAAGTACACCGAACCACCCTCTACACACTCCGTACAAAAGGGCGTAACTCTCACATAATCAACTGAAATATGTTGAAAACTATTCCCGAGTAGTTTGGTCTAATTCGGGATATTTTTGCTATATTTGAACCACATTTGAACCACGCATGGTTCAAGGTTTAGAGGGTCGCCGGCCGAATACCGTCCCTTGACATAGATTTACGTAGATTTACAAACTTGTACCCAATCAGCGGTCAAGAATGGAAGATTGAAGGTCTCGCACCTCATAACCGCCTTATCTTTGTAAAAAGTATGCACATTGCGATGAAAACCTGCTCAGGCTGCGGAAACCCCTTTACCCCGGAAAATCCGAGGCAGAGGTACTGCAATGAAACCTGCCGCAACACATACAACATGCGCCTTAAGCGCCAGCGCAAGCAGGCACGCAAGGCCGAGATAGAAACGATGGCCGCCCGCGAGACCTTCGGAGGCAAGTCGCATCTCTCGATAACCGAAGCCGCCCGTTTCCTCGGTGTAAGCCGCCCTACCCTGTACGCCCGCATCAATGCGGGAGAACTCACGCCGCTCAAAGTCTCCTCCCGTACCGTCCGCATCCCCATTGAGCAGCTCACGGCCGACAGCCATATCCAGCCTCAACCCATCAAAGGCGACTGGTCCGTACTCATTTCCAAGGCTGAGGTCCTGCAGAAGTACAACATCTCCGAATCCTGGCTGGTGCGACGAATGAAAGAAGAAGGCTTCCGCCCGCGCATCATCAAAGGCAAAGCCTTCTACCCCAAAAAGGAAGTGGACCGGATGTTCAAGCCCAAGCCCGTATATAATAAGGAAGACTGGTACAACGCAGAGGATCTGATGCAGAGCGAAGGAATCACGCGCAAATACATCTCCGCCTACGTCCGTGAAAAGAAGCTTTCTGTCCAGCGGGACGGACGCCTGCTCCTGATTTCCAAGAAAGAATGGGACCGCAGCCGCCTCTTCCAGGGCGACATAGAAAAGAACTACCTCACCGTAGACCAGGCCAAGAAACACTATCACCTCGGCCAGCAAACCTTCTACGACAAAGTAAAGGCGGCCGGCCTTGAGGGCACCCGCACCGGCGTCTTCGTCTACTACAAGAAAACCGACCTCGACCGCCTCTTCAAAGACAAAACCCCGAAAATCCCCGCTGAAATCCGCAAGAACTACATGCGCAGCGGCGACGCGCTCAAATACTACCACCTCGGCCAGAAACGCTTCAGCGAAGAAACGCAGGCCGCAGGCGTGACCAAAGTCCGGACGGAAGGCAACTACGTCTGGTACAAGAAAGACGAATTGGATAAACTCTTCAAAAAGATAAGCGACAATGGGAGTAACTAAAGTAACACTTCGAAAGCGGCTGCCGCCGCTGTTGCTCTTATTCTTGAATAAGTCGCTGATTTTTGGTATCTTTGTACTGGCTCCGAGTTACTTAGAAGGTAACTCCCAACCCAAAACTTGTAAACTTAGACTATGCCCCAATTCAGGCCTTCCATACTGATTACTGACGCCTACGGTTCCGCAGGTGACTTGACCTGGTATCACAGGAACGGCAAGTGCTATACCCGGAAGCGGTCGCATCCTGTGTATAGCGGTACCGCTGGCCAGTTGGAGCATCTGGATGTCCACCGGCGGGCATTGGCAGCTTGGAGGTCAATTCCCCATCAGACTCAGTTGGTGTGGAATGCCCTTGCTGAGGACGTAGAGCCTCATAGACCGCCCTTTGACCACAAGGCCAATATCTCGGGCCAGAATCTCTTTGTAAGCGCCTATCACGGATTCTATACGCTCGGAAACGAGCATCTTCCGGTACCCAGGGCATTCGACAATTTCCCTCCCTACTCGATCGATCTCCGGGACGCTCACGTAGAATCCGGGACGCTTGTCATTCCAGCAGTAGTTGTTCTTGGTGGTGAAGAAAATCCAGGGAGATATCGACTGCTGGCAAAACTGCAACTGACCACTCCGGGCAAAGGCTGTCACCCTGGAATGCTGCGGAATTACCTCGCGGACGCATCGTGTGATTCCGATGACATTCATATCCGTGTACCGGACTATGCCTCCATCATAGGAAGCGGCTCGACTTCGTGCCAAGTACATGGCCGTTTCATCCTGCTCGACAACGTCACCGGCTACCGAAGCCAGTACCAGAAGAAGTCTTTCCTACTGCAGATTGCTCAATAAAAAACTCTCCCAGATTGGTTGCCTGGAGAGTCAATGTCGTTTTACACCGATAAGTCCGAGTTTAGTGGCTAATCAAAGTCAGCCACAGTTTTCTCCTTGTCCCAAACAATCTCTTGACCTATAGACTCGCTGCTGGTCTTCAGGTATTCTTCGATGGGAGATAATCCCATGGTGCTTCTTAGGCTGTCAAGAGCAGCGGGATTTTCCACCGGCCAGAGACATAACTGCATGGCAATAACATCATCTACAATCGTTGCTGCCATCTTAATCTGGGTGCCATAAATCTGTGGCTTGCCCTCTTCCATGAGAACTCTATCATTCAGAATGGCATAGTCCGTTTTATCCAAAACGCCCTCTTCGGCTTTTTCCTTCACAAGACCAAGATACTTGCTCCGATAGGCAAGGTCGGAATGGTCAATAACAAGCCAGATGGCCCGATTGGCCTTGTAGGATAGATGGGAAGGCCAACCCTTCTTGTCCAGAATGCCGAATACAGTCGCTTGATTCAATGAATCCACCCGTTCCATCTCTGTTGTATACTCCACAATCTCGTCAGCTGATAGTGAAGACATCCCTTTTGTCCACTCTCGTGCAGCCAGGTCATTATCGTACACATCTTCTAAGATGCGATTATACTGATTGCAGCTGGATAAAGCGGCTATGATGAGAAAAAGAAGAACTCTACTATATCTAAGCATTGTAACGTTAAATCTCGATTTAGCGACACAAAGATACCACAAAGTTCTGACATACACACGAAAAACCCTCTCGGCATCTCTGCAAGGAGGGTTTGTCTTGAGAACGGAACCGGTCCGTGGGTGGCTTAGGCTCCAGCGGTCCAGGTGGTCTCCGCCAGCATCACGCCCGACTTCTCACCGGTGGAGGAGTTGACGTAGTAGTAGCGGAAGAAACTCTTCGGAGCCGCAGCGCTGGGAGCGCCGTTCTTGGCTACGTAGTCGGCACGGATGTCGATTGCGGCGGCAGTGGGCTCTTCGACCATCTTGATGGCGGCAGCCTTGCTGTGGGCACGGCTCACACCGTTGGACTGACCTTCGGAGGCCTCGATGACCAGGAAGATGCCGCCGTTGTCTGCCAGGGCCTGGTCCAGCTTGAAGGTGAAGGTGTCACCCTGGCACACGATGGTGGCAGAGGAAGGGTTCTCTACACCCACGAGAGTGGGCGGGGTGGTCTCCGAGAGCCGCCGCAGGCGACAATCCAGTAGTTCAGACGGGTGAAGAGGTTCGCACCGGAAATCTTTCCCTTGGTGCCGAGGACGCTGCGGGCCTCCTGGCTCAGGGCGAGTTTGTTCCAGGCGAGGATCTGGTCGTTCGTCAGGCCCCTCCACATGGTGGTGAGACGCTTGAAAACGCCCTTGACCTTGGCCTGGTCCGCAGTACGGACGCTGCCGCCGTAACCGCGGTTGCGAATGTACTTGCGGCTCTTCACTTTAGCGGCCGTAACGCCCTTGGCGCTGCCGCTCATCTCCTCGAAGGCGATGGAAGGAATGTACTTCATAAGCGTTTGAGTTTAAGTTATTGATAATAAAGGTTGATATAAGTATTTGTCATTCACTGCTATTCGATCCTCCGTCTCTTACAAGGAAGGCATACACGAACGGGTCATGAGCCGTATCGAAGAAACCCATCACCCGGCGCTCACTGGTAAGAACCTTGTTCTCGATGTGGGCCTCGGCCATACCGTCACACTCGGGGTGGAACTGGTTGCCGCCTCCACAGATGGGAACATCTGCTGTGATGTCTGCAGGCAATTGCTCCATCGTCACCTCCCAGAGCGATTCCCGGTAAGCATACGACACTCCGGAGAACATCAGATGGATGAACACCCAGTGCTCGAATTCCACCATAAAGGTCTCGTAGCCGAAGCGCAGGTAGTTGCCTTCCGTAGTCATCGTAAGGCGCTGCATGGTACTTTTAATGGTATTGCTGCCCTGATTCAGCTGCGGGTAGAGCGTTACGATGTAGATGATGAGCGGGCCATTCTGGTCAAACCAGGGCTGCTTCTCAATCACGATGGTGTTCTTATCCTTGATCCAAGACTTGAGCACGGAACCGCCGTCGTAAACACTGTCACCCCAGGAGAAATGCTGGGTCTCGATGAACCTGATGAAGACACCACCGACTGCGCTGCGGTCAATAGTCAGATCCGGAACATAGATTTCCAGCTGGTCGCAGGCCTGGTAGTCAGCATTCGTCGGGTCGAACGTGAACTTGGAGTTCAAGACCACGTAGTTCTCCGCCTGGTAATCCTTGAAGGTTATCTGGCCGGCTCCGAAGTTATTTCCAGTACTGTTGAACATAGTCGTTACGAAATGGGATTAGTAGATGATGCCGGGGCCGAAGCATTCCGTAGGCTTCACGTAATAGCCGCCACGGTGGGCGAAAGTCATTTCTGCGCCACCGCTGTAGTTGCGGATATAGACCAGGTAGGACTGTGGGATAATCTTCCCGTCAGCGCCATTCCCGCGGCCCAGGCAGATGCCGGTGCCAATCTGCTCTGCAGGGAGTTGCTGGTCAAGATAAACCTCGGAAGAAGCGACGTTGCTATGACCCAGACACATTGCATTGAACTCGGCCACGGGAACGCCGGTAGAGAAGCCCACATCCAGCGAGGAGACATGGCTTTCCTCATTGGGGTCAAGATTGTCCATTGTGGCCTTGACACGGCGCTGGTAAGGAGATTCACCGGTAACGACGACAGTGTCACGTGCCTCGATGCCTGCAAAGCCGGTAGACGTGTCGAGCCAGTATGCCTGAACGAACACCTTTTCGCCCGGCACCGGTTCTACGCCTATAGTCTTGAGGTAAAGCCTGGTCACGTCCGCCTCGCCCCAGTCATCCTCCATTCCGGGAGTAATGATGACCGTTTTGCTCCATCCGTTTGAGATGCCGGCGCTCTGCGAACTCGACATCTTGACAACGAGTTTGAACGGATCTGGCTGGTGCTTGATTCCGCCCAGAACCATCAACTGCGGGGTAACTGCCACCTGGGTATACTCCACATTTGGAACAGCCACGGTATGAAGAGGCGCATCTGCGATAAGACTCTCCCCTGCCATCGCTCTGTTGGCGTTGAGGCGCACATACAAATTCATGCCGGAGAGCTGGGCCGCCTGGCCGAAAACGGACTGTCCCATGGCGGTTTCTGCCAGCCGGTCCCAATCGCGCATCTGGTCAGAGGTGAGTTCCTTCCAGCTCTTCGAAATCTTCTTCAGTGACGCCCTGCGGACAAGCTGCGCTCCCGTTGCGACACCAGTAGGCCAGCACTTAACGGAAAGGATGCTACGGCCGCCAACCTGGCGAGCCGTAACACCCTTAGCCGACCCAGCCCCCCCCGAAAGCGATGGAAGGAAGTGCAATCATAGTTTAAGTCTAAGTTAAGTTTTCGGGCTGTTTCAGTAGCCCTCCGACACAAATATACATAAACTTATTTTAATTGCAAAACAAATAATTATACTATTTTATCTAAACCAAAACAAGAAGTAAACAACCCAAAACAAACGGATATGGGAGGAACGACCCGGGGACATTCCGGGAACGATCCGCGGCATACGTTCGAGCAGAAAAACATAGAGGGCTGCCCTTCAACTGGAGCACTCCCCTATTTCTCGTCTGGATTATTATGGCGATATTTGTGATTAATAGTATTGAATACGCAACTCCTCTATTGAACCCAATCACAATACTATCAGATAGTACGTTATGAATTATTTAAAGCATTTTGGCAATGCAGGCGAATACTATCCTGCATTCTTTGAAATGAAATTGAAGATTGATGGAGAATTAGATTTGAACACTTGTTCAGATATGGATTTCGCACTATTTTTCCATGAGTACATCCATTTCCTTCAAGACATTACCACATCTTATGGCTTGACCAGATGCTATTCGTATGGAGAGTATGTCAATAGTGTTGTTAATGACATTATTACGAAGCCCAAAGGCGGCATTCATGTTCCGTATTTATACGATGACAATCGAGATAATATTATGCTCAGTGATTACCTTACAAGTATAACTCAAGGTGACTCTTCCGAGGAATCGTACGTTGATGGATTGAATAATGTTAATATTGAGTGGGATGCTATAGATGAATTACCGTATGAGCATGAGCATTTAAAATCCTTAAGGATGCCTCTACTAACGGCAGATGGAGACGTTATGCTTGCAATCGGAGCGACTTGTTTAAATGAGAGTATTGCTTACATTTTGCAACGACTCATTACGGTTGATAATGGACACTTACCAGACTATCCATACAGTGCAGCAGAAATAATAGTTAATAATGTATACCCTGCTTTTGGAAAGAACGTGTTGAATGTCCTCGCTTTGGCCGACTGTTGTTTAATGTTTTCAAATCCTGGTGAGATATTCTACAAGATGCTTCTTCAGATGAGAGATAAGGACTATCTTCCGGCAAAACCGCATGATATTTATTTTCATTTAAAAGAAGCCAGGATAGGTGTCGGAGAAATTATTACTGATCCTTTTGAGCACTTCGGTGTTCTTGTCGAGGAAGTGAGGAGTAAACTAAAATCCTATTTTAACAATCCTGAGCATCCAGAGATGCACGAGCCTTATCATCAATGGGTTGATACTATACTTGATTATTCAAAAAAACTGCGTTTGGAAAGGCCTGCATTTATGCTTGATTTGGTCTATGATGGGAATGTTCGAAAGAATGCGACCTTTGTGGAGATAATTCAAACTATTGGAACCCCATTGATGAGGAACAAGCGTCAAGAGTATTTTTCCATCAAGCCAAATGGAGAAACTGGATACTCAGTTGAAATCAACAAATCCGTCAAGCAGATTTATAATATTCTTCACGAAGCGAAGTTCCAGTGTGAGTTGTTTCCATGGTGTAAAAACTCAGGCATTTTCCCTAATGAAAAAGTTTGCCTACATAGGCCATGGGAAAGATGTACTCATGAAGAGTTGTGTCCAACCGCAATGCTTTGGAAGAATTGGGGACTTGAAGGGTACATCCCAGAGAAGTGATTTATTGATTCTTCTCGCTAATACTCGATAAGATTGTGTCGCAATTAACTGGTTGGGCAATGCTTTATAGTAGTAAAAAAGACAAACCAATTTCTTTCTCGTTGATGTTTCTGCAGATTTCTGGGTAACGTGTTTTTCCTATTGTTCCCCCTTTCAAATAAAATAGCTCGATACAATTGAGTAGCTTATATAACGATATACTGCCCATTTGCTTTTCATTCTTGCTACTTCCAGAAATAACCCTTGCCCAATTATGTCGTAATTAGTATTCAAATATTTCCGCCTGCTTGCGATATTATACAAATTTTGTATAACTTTGCAAGTGAATAGAATAAATGCGTAAAACCATGAGCATTGCTGACTGGATAGAAGGACTGGCTCCGAGTGGCCGATACACGTTCTCCAAGGAGGATGTGAGGAAGGCTTTTCCCGCTATGTCCGCCCCTACCGTCGATACGGCCCTGCACCGCGCCGTGGCCAAAGGCCGGGTATTCTCCCCCTGCCGTGGCTTCTATGTGGTCGTCCCCGAAGAATACCGGCTTTGGAAAGCCGTGCCGCAGGAAGTGTACCTGGACCGGATGATGCAGTATCTCCAGAGGAAATACTACGTCTCGCTGCTCAGTGCCGCCGAGCGCCACGGCGCAGCCCACCAGGCCCCGATGGGGTTTCAGGTTATGGTTGAGCCACCCGTGCTGCGCGACAAAGAGCGCGAAGGCTATGCCATCCGTTACGCCGAGCGCCGGGAAATCCCTATGACCTATGTCCAGCGCCTGGAGGTACCTGCCGGCTGGCTGAACATCTCCGGCCCGGAATTGACGGCAGTAGACCTCGTGGCCTACCAAGAGCATATCGGCGGTCTCACGAGGGCTGCAACGGTCTTGGAAGAATTGTCCCTGAAGCTGGATTTCGCCAAGCTGGACGCCGATTTCCTGAAGGTCGCATCCGCCCCCGTATTCCAGCGCCTGGGCTACCTGCTGGACCGCGTATTGGAAGAAGAATCCATTGCCGACGGTCTGCTCGCCTTGATGAAATCCGGAGGTATGAAAATGAAAGCCGTGCCGCTCAGGCTGGGCGCACCGGCAGACGACGCCGAAGTGGACAGGAAATGGAAAGTGGTGGTGAACCAAGAAATTGAAATTGACGACTTATGATACAGAGAGCATTCATAACCCAATGGGGTACGGTTGTACCGTGGTCTTCTCCGCGCCTGGTGGAGCAGGATCTGATTATCTGCAGGGCACTGGTGTCGATATACAGCGACCCCTTCCTGAAGGAACACCTCGCCTTCCGTGGTGGCACGGCGCTGCACAAACTCTATCTGGAGCCGCAGCCCCGCTATTCGGAAGACATCGACCTGGTCCAGGTGAATGCCGAACCCATCAAAGAGACGATAGACCATCTGCGCGAAGCCCTCTCCTGGCTGGGTGAACCCGTCGTCAAGCAGAAGAAACACAACAATACCCTCGTCTTCCGCGTACAGCCGACAGATGTGGGCGCCGGCGAGATCCACCTGAAAGTGGAAATCAACTGCAAGGAGCATTTCAGTGTCTTCCCGATGGTACGTGTACCCTTCTCCGTCGAGAACGATTGGTTCAGTGGCCAGTGCGACGTGCTCACATACGAGCTGGACGAACTGGTCGGGACGAAAGTCCGCGCACTCTATCAGCGCCTCAAAGGCCGTGACCTTTTCGATGTTTACACCGCACTCATCACCGGCAAACTGAATCTTGACCGCGTAATGACGGCCTACGACCGCTACCTCCGCTTCGTGGCCAGCCACGCCCCAACCTACAAGGAATTTGTGCTGAACATGGACGAGAAGATGCTGAATCCCGAATTCCTCGGCGACACCAAAGGCCTCCTCCGTCCCGGCCTCACCTTCGAACCGCAACCCGCCTGGGAGCAGGTCCGTGACGAGATTGTCACGAAACTCTTGGAACAATAACTTTTCATTTTCTTATAGGTATATATGTCTGATAAACAATTTGATGAGTCTTTTAGACCACTCCCGGTATCAGAGATTCTAACTAAGCCCTATCGGTTTATTATCCCGTCTTTTCAGCGCGGCTACAGATGGGAGAGGAAGCAAGTCACAGATTTACTTGATGACTTATTCTCATTTAGCGCTGGTGATCAGGCGAGCTATTTTTTACAACCTCTTGTTGTCAAAGCATTCGGTGCACCAGATAATAATGAATGGGAAGTCCTTGATGGCCAACAGCGTTTGACGACAATGCTTCTAATTCTGATCAAATTTATTTCAAGAATGGGAGATGATGACAAGGAGGAGTATCAAGACTCTCTCTATAAGATAAAATACTCTATTCGCCCTAATCTTGATTTTTCTAACCCAGACCCCCAAAAGACTATTGATGGGTTTTATTTAGCGGAAGCAAAAAACACTATTGATAGGTGGTTCGATGCTAAAAGAAAAGCCCATGCAGATTTGGATGGCATTAAGAAATGTCTTTTCCATCCCGATGCATCGCAACAAGTCAAGTTTATTGGTTCTTCCGCAATTTAGTTGAAAGACGGAGTTTGTACTGTTAGCAAAGGAA